>Ga0325403_1006998_pt1 | contig 10773 bp, 3 predicted proteins | sample PopdelMetagenome_19_FD_205665 | JGI IMG/M metagenome (GOLD analysis project Ga0325403, IMG submission 205665) | Populus deltoides microbial communities from Bellville, Georgia, United States - Xylem-PdKOR-R4 | ecosystem: Host-associated > Plants > Phyllosphere > Stem > Wood/Secondary xylem...
TATATGCAATGGTGTTTGCCTTCGGAGGCGGGCAATATATATAGACGCAGGAAACGAGTAGTTGAGGAATGGATATGGAGAATCCAGTTTGGATGTGTGTGAAAACAAAAAACTACAACACTTGCATATGTATTCTAAACTAAACCTAAAAGAAAACGTACTATAACGCAAGGAATTGGTCAATAGTCAATCAATGATTATAGAGGGTAAAGATTGATAGGCACTCGTTTTGAGACACACCGAAGTGGATGTATGACTTTAAGGGGCAGAGCTTGCAAAACTTTGCAGGAGGCAAGACTAGAATAATTGTTTTAGAGGGGGGGAAACTTAGTCTCGGCCTTATAATTTAAGGGTTTTTTTTTCTTTTTTTTCTCTGGGTACATAATATTAATCTTTTTTTTTATTATTAATTTTTTTTTTTTGGCAGGCGCCGGGCTATCGCTAGCCTCCCAAGTTCCGTCCAGGTTGACTTTAAAAACCTTCAATAGCCATGGATGATTAACAATTATCAATTAACAAATTAATCATTAAAGATTTAAGGTGAATACACGGTTCATATAAAACAGTCAACCACCTCACTTCTTCTTTTTTTTCTTTCTCATTCTTTTTCTTTTTTTTATATATTGAGTTTTCTTTTTCATTTGTTTATTTTTTTAGAGTAATTTTGCTTCCCATTTAATCTCAAAATTTACACTAAGTAAATTATGAAAAGGTGTTTGATTATGAACTGAGAGCCATTTCAAATTGTTTTTCATTTGTATCCTTTTTTTTATGGAGTTTTTTTACTTTTCATTTAACAATTATACTTTGGTTCGCAAAATTGATGTACGTTAAATCATAAAATAATATTTAAAATCATGAATATGTAAAGTAATGCGAGATTAAAAAAAATATTAAGAAACCAATGAAAATGTAATATAAAGAAAAAACACAATTTATTATGGGTTGCAATAGTTAGTTTTTTTCTTTAATTTTTCTTTGTCACTTGATTTTTTTTATTTTCAATTTAATTTTTTCACACTAAGTTAATTAGAAATTGAGTTTGATGTTTTGGTTCGGTTTGCTTTATATAGGGCTCTTATGATGTTAAAAATAAATTTTGACATTAAGTTAATGCTCGATTTAGTAAAATAAAATTCAATTTTATTGATTCAACCAATTTAAACTTTAAAAATTTAATTTTAAGCTGAAATAATAAATATTCAACATCTTTTCTTCTAAGAAATAACATATTTATCTCATATTCTGGATTTAACTTTTAGTTGGAATTAATAAATTTATTATTATTTATTAGCATATATAATTATAAATTTATTTTATTGAACGTGTTTATAAATTTTTTAGTTTGCAGTTTAAAAACATTTTAATAGTAAAAATACCATTAACAACATCTCCGTAATTTTTTTATATTAAAAAAAAAGTGCTTTATCCGATAATGTTTCTCGGCGAATCAAACTAGTTTGCTAGAAATTGTTTGGGAATGGGAAATGGGATCGAGAGATATGTAGGCTCTGGTAAACTTTGTAAGAATCAGCATGAAAACATCCAATGTTAAGCCAAATCTAGCTATAACAGACACAGAAAACATGAAATGTGCTTTTTTTTTTAATCTATAAAAACAACATTTTTAATAATTTCACTTTCATCTTCAATTTTTTTTTCCCGAATTGGTCAGACTATGCAATGTATCATATAACTTGTAAAGGTGTACTGTTTCTTCCTAGTTCCAAGTGAAATTATCTCCAACATCAACATTCTCCAATGGCTTCCTGCCGATATTATTGTATAAAGTTTGCACGTACGTTTGCAAAACATGGGCTGGAACAATATTGAACTCTAGTTTCATAATGTTTTTTTGGAGTAGCAATAGGTATACAGGTCAAGGCCCGACTAATCCTAGATAGATCCTCAGCAAGGAGTTTCTTGCATGTATATCACGGTTAATTTATGAGCTTTGCCCAAGCCCAATGGTCTTTGAAGAAATTCTTACATGAACATAGCCTAATGCAAAAAAACTTTGTGCTGCACTTAACAGTCAGGGTACAATTCATCTCAATAAGCATCTTATTCTTTATCCTCGAACAAAACACATTAAGGTTAGACACTAAAGAAATACCGTTAGGGAAGGGTGAAAAGAACCTTCATTGGGGAGTGAAATAGAACATGAAACCGTAAGCTCCCAAGCAGTGAGAGGAGCCCGGGGCTCTGACTGCGTGCCTATTAAAGAATGAGTCGGCAACTCATAGGCAGTGGCTTAATTCAATATAATATGAAGACGAAGTTTTTTATCGTTGAAAAAAATCCATAGCAATGATAATATGTTGAATATGATGACCAAACATTTAATGACAGAGAAGTTGAGTTTTGTATAAGACAAGTGAGCTTAATGGAGCCCCCAAATGAGTTGGGAGGGGGGATTGTTGGGTTCGTTTTCTTTGTTAGAGAATAATATATATCATATCTTGAGATCTAACATAAAAGTTTAAGTTATGGGGTTGAGATAGTTCTTTGACATGTTATCATAGCCATAATGACCAAGCGGTCACGAATTCTAATTTCATCATCCTCATTTATATGATCAAAATTAAGCACAATGTAATGTGGGTCTGTGCAAGTTTTAAGCCCAAAGAGCTTTCACTTGAGAGGGTGTGTTAGAGAATAATATAAATCATATCTTTGGACCTAACATAAAAACTTAAGCTATTGGGTTTGAGATGATTCTTTGACACCCTTCTTTTTTGAGTCATAACCCATGTAAACTAAGAAAGAAATGGACAAAGGATCAAAGCCTTTTAGATTATAAAGATGACTAGGTATAAAAATCCAATTTTAACTTATTTTCAAGTTGGTGGTGGACAAATACAAAAAGAAAAAGAGACATGGTGGCAACTTGAACAGTCTTTGTTCAAATTTTTATAGGTAGCTGCTTCATTATTGGATTGAACTAATTTTTTTACAGTAGTTTTTAGACACATATTCTCCATTCTATATGGTTGGATTAAAGACTAAAGGTGTCTAAGTTGATCTATTCTTCACATAAACATGGTTGTTAATTTTGAGATTCTTTTCAACTCTTCCTCTTTAATGTTGATGTATTTCAAGAATATATTGTTCTTTGTTCTTTATTATTTGTGATGTAGCTCTTAGTTTTAACTAAGAAAAAATGCTTGTGTACCCGATATTATTATTATTAGTGAAAGTTTTTAGTTGAATTACAGTTCCATGATTTGTTTTCCACATCTAGGTTTTCCATATGAAAAACTTGGTGTCGATTTATTATGATTGCTTACTTAGTTTATTGATTGGTTTATCATATTTTTACTGGCACAAAGAGCAAAAAAAAAAAAGAATTAGAATTTGAAAATTATGAATTTGGTTATATTGGTGACTTTTTCCAACAAAACACGCACACATGTATGATCAAGTAATTATACAATTAGAAACCTTGAGGGGTGTAGCTCAACTGATTAGGCTCTAGGATTGCTTTTTACAAGTCATCAGTTCGAGTCTCACAAACCTCATGGCTATTGGAGACTTACATGGTCGTTAACTTGAGCTCATGAGATTAGTCGAGATACGTGCAAATTGTCCCGGATACTCACGTTAATCAAAAACAAACAATAACCATACGATTAGAGCTTAAATAAATAACCTAGAAAACATGATCGATCATTCAGTTGCGAAGTTAAAGCTCAGGGACGCGTAGATGGTTTTCCACTAGGAGCCGGAGGTCTAGTAGTTCTCGGCCGATCTTGGTCGCGGCCTTTTCCAGGAGTACCGTTCCTGCTTACACTGACACTGCAATGTTTAACTCCTATTAGCAAGCTAACTTAACTAATAACAATCTCATGATCATATATATATATATATATATATATATATATATATAAACTAATGTATTATGTCAAGGGAATCAGCAAAAAGTTACCACTTACACCATGCGTTGAGAAGATGGGCTAAAGAGCAGCATCAAACAGAGCAAATGTAAGAACCACACAAGCTTCATATGTTCCTCCTCTCTTGCTCTATATTGAGTAAGAACAAGTATATTCTTGCATGTATATTCTTTTTGTATACGAGAAATTAAGAAAAAGAGGATCTTTCCAGTATATGATAGAATCCGTAACTAATAGCCAAGTATCCGTGCGGACAATTGTCATAGAATTAATTATAATTTAGCGCCAGTAATTAATTAATTAATATAAAAAATAATTGATTATTCCTAATTTAATAGTATTTTGTTTTAAAATATTTTTTCTCATCAATTTTTTAACGTTATCTACTTTTTTATCCCATTTCTATATATTAAGAACAAATAAAATATATTGAAAAAAATATGAAATCAATGAAAATAATTAATTATAAATGAGTTTAAGAATATAAAAATTTAAAATGATGAGAACTAATTAATTAGTTTTTGATAAAATACTTGGATTAAGTTATAATTAAATCAAACTTTGATATATTTGAAGAACCACCCTCCAATGTGTGGGGATTTAATTAAGAAAATTAATCCAACTTGGAATTTAATGTTTCCGAATAACTACCAAAAAACACGGGTCATGATGAGACTTTGAATCAGCATTGCTGTTCACATTTGGAAAATTTTACATGTTTCATCAACTTTTTATATAAAGTGAGGAAAGTAAAACACTTTTGCGTACATTTTTTTAAGGAATGTTTATTTTTATATTTTAAAAATATTTTTGAGTATTTTTTTATTTTAAATTAATATTTTTTTATATATTCAGATTATTTTAATGTACTGATATCAAAATAATTTTTAAAAATAAAAAATAAAAAATATTATTTTAATGTATTTATAAGCAAAAAAGCAAACAATCTAAAACTCTATTAGCCTGATTTTAACTTCCTTTTGCCTTTGTGTTGTATCATCATGTTTTTTTTAAATAATTTTTTTATTTTAAAATAGTAATATAAAAAAATTAAAAAATATTATCTTAATATATTTATAAAAAAAATACTTAAAGTTCAAACACTACTTTGAAAGATTTGTCAAAAATAGCAACCAGCCCTAAGGCAAGTGGCTCAATGCCTATCAACTCTTGTAGTGACTTCAGTCGGGCCTTAGCTCTCTTCTCGGTTGTAAGGTGGGTTGGCCCAAACAAATTTTTTTTTTTTTTAGTTTATTGAAGATTTAATAAATATTAGATTACGAAATTAGAGTACTCTAATCTAAATTCGGAATTCTACCTCTAGCTATCTATCTAACCGTTGGAATTGAAAGATCCCATCAGAAATAAATTCAATCACTTAGCCAATCTTCTCGAAATTAAAATGTTTCTTCTTGGATCGAGCCAGCCCAATTTGTTTTTTTAAGAAAATGCAACTCATAAGAAATAGATTACTTTTCATCATGAAAAATGAGCAGAGAATTATTTTTAGTTAAAAAAAATTTAATTATAATTTTTTTAAAAATAGTACAATCAAACATCTTCCAATGTTTGCTAAAAGTTAAAAATAACTTTTTTTTAATTTCCATAATATCTTATTTTTATAATGGAATATATATATATTCTTGCCCGTGGGTTATAATAGTTACAAACACATTATTATTTTTTTAATTTTTCTTTGTTACTTTATTTTTTTATTACCAGTTATGTTAACTAGAAATTAAGTTTGATATTTTGTTATGGTTGACTTTATATGAGACTCTCATGATATTAAAAATAAATTTTGTTGTTGGCTTGATTTGATAAAATAAAATTTATTTTTATTGATTCAGTAAATTTAAACTTTAAAAACTTAATTTTAAACTGAAATAAATATTCAACCTTTTTTTTAAGAAATAACATATTTATTTCATATTTCTGACTTAATCTTTGAATTGAATCAACAAATTTATTATTGTTTATTGATATATATAATTTTTTATTTATTTTATTAAAAATATTTATAAATTTTTTAGTTTACAGTCGAAAAACAATTAATGGTAAAAATACAAATAAACAACACCTACATATATTTTAATGTTGAAAAAAAAAATCTTTATCCGATAATGTTGCTCGGGAAATCAAACTAGTTTGCTAGAAGTTGTTTGGGAGTGGGAAATGGGATCGAGAGATATGCATGACAGCATCCAAAGTTTTTTGGGAAATAATTTCCTTTAAGAAAATCCTTGATTTAATTAATTCCAAATATATATTTTTAAATAAGGCTAGAGTTATACGTTTTCTAGATAATTAATCACATTCATTGTTTCATCTTATCACTAAACTGGAAAAAAAAAAAAAAACAGAGGATTTTTTCTTAGAATTACGAAAAAAAGATAGTCATAGAGTTGTGAGATGCTTTCACCAAAAAATCTATAAATATAAATATAAATATAAAAACAGGAAATTTAAGTTGAAATATTTGATTTGACAAAAATACTTTATTGTATTAAAGGAAATCTTTTTTGTATGTTAATATACAAAACATATGTCCACAATAATAAATAAATTAAACTCCATATCTAATTAAGAAATTGCTGCAAGAGATTATGGAGGCGATATAAACGCTAGTGTTTGGTATTGTATTTTAAATGGGATTAGTTAAAATGTTAAAAAAAAAACATTAATTTTTTTATATTTTTTTTATTGTTTTGATATGTTAATATTAAAATAATTTTAATATATTTTTTAATAAAAAATAATCATTATAACTGAAGCTGGCAGACCAGCGTATGGATGGAAGGAAATATATAATAATTTCGATCCAATTTGGGATGATTTCAAGCACTTTCGATATTTTCTCCATAACTTTTAATCTGATGTCAGAATACCATCAATCACTAAAATTTAAAAGGCATACAGGCTCCCTGGCTGCCATTTTGAACCCCGAATTCCATTGTTTAGTCCTCGGTTTTTCTAATCTTATATTGTGTGTTTGGTATTACGGTAGCTATTATGGTTATGGTTTGAAAAAAATTATTTTATAAAAAGTATTTTTAGTTGAGATTAATTTAAAAAAATTGGTGTTTGGTTAAAATTGTAGTTAGAATTGATGTTGAACAAAAAGTAGTTTAATGTGTTTGGTTAAGAATGTTTTTGAAATTCAGGTTATAAAATAATTTAAAAAATTATATATTAACATTGATGGTTTTTAATTTAAATGTTATAGATTTAACTATTGTTATTACATCATAAAATAAATAATACTTTATATAAAATATTTTTTATTGTTCCATTATAATATCTACAATTCCATCACATATGAAACACATCCGACAAAGATTACAGTTTTTTTGATTTCTTAAGCACGCAACAACATCAGATAAAATATAATTAGGAACAAAATTGAAATTACGATCAAATTCTTCAAATGTTACGTCATCAATCGATCTTTGTTTAATTTATGTAGTTTTATTGAATAATATTAAACACTAGTTTTTTGAATAAAATACAATTAAAAAATAAAAAATAATTTTTATTTTTATTTTACTAGTCAAATCTATTTAAATACATTTTAAATTTTAAACCGGAACCGGTTCAACGGGAATAACACAGCATGCGAACTGTGCAGCAATCTGCACTCTTCCTGCTAATTAATTAGCATGAACAGTGCAGCAGCAGCAGGATGTGCGCATGCCAGGAACGCGACGAGAAAAGCAGAAAATTTCTGCTTCAGCGAAATAACGTTTTCGACGCAGTTAATGGTAGGGCCCATATACAAAAATCACGGTTAATTTTCTAACCAAACACTATATTTTTATTGTTATATATAAAACGTAGTTATAAACGCGTAGACAAACGGAGCCAATAGTTTCGCCATTTTAGAAAATATTTCGGGTATTTATTTTTTTGTCATTTTTATCTTCAAATTTTGTAAATTGACTAATTAATTTAAAGTGGTATTAATTTTTTTCCTGGAAAATTAAAATTTGCCTATTTTTGAAAACTTTTATAACCCTATTTAAGCTCGGCTTATGGGCTGTTTTAGACAACCAAACAAGTATTCGGTGTTCTGTTTTTCAAATTATTAAATTAGGTCCTTGATATTTTATTTTATTTTGTATGAGATCTTTGTGATTTTCTTACATTTGTTTTACTTCTTTCTAGATAAAAAGATTTATATTACTTTTACTATCACTTCTAATTAGTAAAAAACATGATTCATTATTTTTTTCACATGTTTATATTTTAAATTTCTATTTATATCACATACAATAATTAAAATAAAAAATTAATAAAATTATATCAAAATTCAATAACTTCTATTCATATCACATATAGTAATTAAACTACATTATTATCTATGCTACATTGCGGTTCGGGTCAAATTTCTTTTTAATGTAAAACAACATCCAGGTGTTGATAATGTTTTTTTTAGCATAATGTTTTTTTTAGCATAATGTTTTTTAACTAAATATGGATTGACCTGATATGACATGGTCAACTTAAAGGGTCCAAAAACAACCCGAACAACCGATGAAAATATAGTTTTACTAAAAAAACAAAAGCAAGGCAACATTTAAAAAATATATATATTGAAATGACAATATATTTTATTGACTTGATCAACTTATGTTAACCTATTAAAGTCACTACCCAGGTCATTAAACCTTAATAACCCTATAGAAAGAAAATAAAAAATATATATTATTAAATTTAATTTTCAATCAATCCAATGTTGAAGAATGAAATTACAAACAAAATTCTACTAAGAAAATAAAACAAATCAACTTGGGTTAATCTATTAAACCTGGGTCATGAGAGTGATATAACCTTATAGAAAGCAAATCAAAATAATTTATAAAGTTCAATTCTCAATCAACCCAGCGTAAAGGATGAAATTTCAAAAAACAATCCAACGAAGAAACAACATGAAAAACCACCAAGTCAACCAAACAAAGTCATGAAACGCTTCATAAGACCAGAATAACCTCATAGAGTGTAAACTTAAATAAATTATGAAGTCTAATTCTCAATCAATCCAATATTAAGTGCTGAACTAAAAATAATTCAACTAAAAAAGGATAAAAAAACCCAAGTCAATTGGTTTGACTTATGACTCCGGTCATTAGACTGTAATAACCTCATAGAAAGCAAATAAAATAAATACGAAGCTCATTTTCCAATCAACTCAATGTTGAAGAATTATATTGAAAGAAAATTAAATAAAAAAATAACTCAAGTCAACCCAAGTCAAAATAATAAGATAACTTCATATATAGAAAGCAAATCAAAAAAAAATATAAAGTTTAATATTCAATCAGCTCAATGTTAAAAGATGAAATTTTTTTAAAAAAATATTCAATTTAAAATAATTTTTTTAATATATATATATATATAGAGAGAGAGAAAAATGAATATACAAAATATATGTCAACAATAACATATAAATTAAACTCTATATAAGAAATAGAGATTATGAAGAAGTTGATTATCAGATACGGAATTGATGACTATTTATTATCTTGGCAGGTCAGACCAACACAACGATTGAAGAAATAGAGGTACGTAAAAGAGATAAAGATTAAAAAAGGAAAAACAATAAAAACAGTAGCCTAACTGATTTGTCCAGATAAACAAACCTCTTGAACTCCTTCGTGCATGACTGCTTGGTTATGTATATAAATAGGCAAAGTTTTTACCGAACATTAGGGTTTGGAAAATTACCGCCTGGTTCCACTAATTTGGTCGAAATCCAAACAATGTGCTTTGGTTCTTCAAGCTCATCCGCATGGTTATTGTAGAATAATTGCGGCATCTGTTTAAAGGAAATTGCCGAAGAATCGAAGATGGTTTCCCCGTCTACGAGACTTTCATGCACGCCAACACGTTGTCATTTTTCATGAGTTCCAATCTTGATACCCCATTGTCGCTAACCATGAGAGAAGTAATTATCTCTCCAGACTCTAGCTAGATGCATGGTGGAGTGGAGAAGATGAGTTGAAATGTTGTTTGTGATCTACCCCGAACACACGTTCTATGATTTGGAATTCCAGAAAAAAACCCAGAATGACGATGCCTACACGAACAGAATCTGGGTAGATGGGCAACGACACATTTGAGATGGAATGCTCGCCATCTAGGCGTAGAAGAGTAGCTATATAAACAGCCATGAAGTATAGGGTTAGCGGATCTTCTTCTCCTTTCCTGCACTCTTCTTGTACGATTACTGCTTCCTTGGACACATCTCACTCTCCACATTCAAATAAGTTTTCAAAAACTAATTGTTTTTTTAGGCTAATTAACTGTCTTATACTGCAGTGGAATAGGCGAATTTAAGGAAATAAATATGATTTTGTGATTCCTTTAGCAGTCGGCCTTTTGGTTCTCCTGATAAACTCTCACTTCATCTCATGACCTATCATATTATACTAGCCAGCTGCTATAATCACCAGCCCACAACTAACACTATAGACAAAAATTACCACACCACAATACTTAGTTTTCTTTTAGCAATCGGCCTTAGTGTTCTATCTTTATTTTCATTCCAATTTCCTAATTTTCCTAATCACATGTTCATTTTTATTCCTGGTAACCTTATTTTTCTGGATAGATCACAAAAGTTTATAAGCATCGTGGGAGAGAGAAAAGCAAGCCACCAAGGCCACAGAGATACACAGATAGAACAGGACAAGAAATGGGCTAGAAACCCAGAAAAAAGGAGAAAACTATACAAAAAACTGAATAGCAACTAGGCTACAGATGCAGAGCCAATGCATAAGAAACCTAGGAGCACAATATTGAGAATTGCGCAGAACCAAACCACTAAGATAGCAGATAACTAATCCTTGAAATTTCCACTATACTCTGAATTGAGAAG
>Ga0325403_1007001_pt1 | contig 10770 bp, 10 predicted proteins | sample PopdelMetagenome_19_FD_205665 | JGI IMG/M metagenome (GOLD analysis project Ga0325403, IMG submission 205665) | Populus deltoides microbial communities from Bellville, Georgia, United States - Xylem-PdKOR-R4 | ecosystem: Host-associated > Plants > Phyllosphere > Stem > Wood/Secondary xylem...
TTTCAGTGAAAATTGTTCTGTAATTATTATGTATGGATTAATTACCATGATCACAACAAGTCTTTGTCCGACAGACAATTTCTTTCTTCCTCGTGTAGATGTGTTAGTTGTCAGCACCCAAATAACTTTTATTTTCTCTCTTTTTGGTCCAACACGTCTCATTTTAAATAACCTTTCGATCAATCTTGCGACTTAAATATTCAAGGAGAGAGAGCTTTAATTCCATATTTTAATATATTATTTATGATTTCTTATCAAATGATGAGATGTTATTTAAGTAAATGGGCGTACTTTTTATATGGCAGTTATTTGATCGATAGAGCTCTATCAGAAACTTGATGTTATATGATTTGTAGATTTAAAATTTACTTCTCTTATAACGAAATACCGAGTTAAAATGGAGGGAGTAGAAATGATTAAATTTGCAAGAAGAAAAAAAAAAGGATCCTCTTACAATCATAATAATAATCGGCTTCACTAATTAAATTTAGTAGATGGATCTCCTGAAAGGATCTCTCATCCCTTTCAGGAGATCCATGGACATACATTCCTAGCTTGACAACAAAGCTGTTGAAGACGGATAATTAATGACAGGAGCAGAAATGATGAAACGATCTTCAATGTTTTCCAGGAAAGGGTAGAAGTGAGACCACATAATGCCATAATATTTGCACTCTCAACACACGGCGAGACAATAAAACAATTATATAGTCGAGACACTTGTATGGATCCCCACATTGATGGGGATAGTTTATGATTCAATGCCCTTGAGATACAGAAACCCGTGTGAAGAACACAACCCTCTAGAACCCACAAGAATTTAATAAAAGAATTAATGAAAACCCTGTAAAGAAAAAAAAGTGTCATCCCCAAAACCCAAAAGTATCTACACCCCCAAATTACAGCTTTCTTCTCAAAAAAATTTCCTTTTGGGCCATTGACAAGGCATGTCCCGTCCAGTCTGTGGACTGCCTCCAGGCCCCTTGAATCCATAATTATCTTGATGTGGCCTAATCACAGTTCAATCCACACAATTCCAAGACAGGACCATCTCTTGACACAAATGGGTTTACACGAACCCACAAGAGAGTTAGGATTGAAGCCAGTAGAATTGACCATACCAAAATGATGGTGGGCATGCGATCTTGTTTCCCAAGAAGCCCTTTGAGGAAGGGGTAGAGGTGGAGGATGACCCATAAGGCAAAAAATAGCCTCCCAAACAATGGACCCCATGAATCATACCCATTGTTGATGGCGTCCGAGACCCCAACCACAACGCCAACTATGTTCATGATCAACAACGTTGTAGGAGGGATCAACAGTGATGTCCACTTGAATATGTAAAGCTCTGAGAATTCTCCATCGTCTGCTCCTTTTGATGTAACAGTGAAGTTTGTACTAACACCAGCCAAAACCTTGAGCAAACCCTGGAAGAGAGCAAACAGGTGTGATGAAACACCTCCAATCACCCAAAATTGTTCATTTCTCCACCAGTCATCTATTCCGACACCACCCCACTGCATCTCGAGGATACCAGTTGCAGCTATAGATATGAAGAGGGCTATGAACACGATACTGGCATAATTACTAATCTGTACAACATAAAAGAGCCGATTTAGACTGAAGAGTAGAAGATTAGTAGCGGCTAGAACCACATAAAAAAGCATCATTTCCATGCTATACAACAACTACATGAAAAACAAGCTCTTCAAAGAACAATAATTCTTTCAAATCCCATGCAACCATGAGCTGATTAACAATAAGCGATCAAGCTACTTAACAGGTCTTGTAGAAAGAAGGGATGACTGATAAAGATAATAGAGCCACAACAGATCATAACAGAAACACGTTTTCAGTTCTGTTACTTGAAAACACGTCTTAAGTTGGAAAAAAATTTTCCTCGCATCACTTGCACATCCAATGACCAATAAACAATGAGATACAAAGATTTTAGGAAGAATAACTAACTTTTATCAAGAATTACTATGTTTCAATTTTCCAACTGGATGTAATAACACAAAGCGGGGTGTTACCTCAGGAACAATGAATTTCCCAGTGAGAAGGCATATAGCTGGTAGTGTACAGTAGATAAGCAAGGGAATGGATGTCCAAGGATACACAACTGAGTTTATGTAGGAAAATCGTTCCAACCACTTCAATCCACCCCCATAACCATACCAAATTGGACAGTGTCTACTGAAGAAAATCTCAACAGAACCGAGGGCCCACCGAAGAACCTGGTGTAGACGATCTGACAGGTTAATTGGAGCTGATCCCTTGAATGCAGGCCGCTTAGGTATGCAGTAAACAGACCGCCATCCATGGCAGTGCATCTTGAATCCTGTCAAGATATCTTCTGTAACAGAGCCATATATCCAGCCAACCTGGTTCAGTACAAAAATTTTAGATAATATGTGGGAGATAAAAGCACAACTTTCTTATGGTGGGTTTGAACAGTTCAAGTCTCTTTGTTTTCACTTACTTCCTTTCCCCATTCTGTTTTATCTTCATAACCACAGCTGATAACTTGGATGGCTTCTCTCAACAGTGATGCAGGAGATGCATCCCGAGGAACTCCACCATTCTCCAGAAGAGTGGAAACTACAAAAACTGGAGATTGCCCAAACTTCTTTTCCAGCTTCATTTGGGATGTTTCTGAAGATTTTTCAGAAGTTGATTCTGCAATATCAGCCAACTCTAAGAGATCTAAAATTTAAACACAAATGAATAAAACACAATGGGTGCAGTAGCAGTAGCTTAGTAAAACCTTCGATTCCTTCAATATTTTCAAGGGCATGTATCTGCTTTGATGCTTCCCTGTTCTTTGACTTCTTCTTCTCCTTTTTTGGCTTCGATTTCTTGTTTTTCCTGGACCCACACCATAGACAGCACCATTTTGGCAAACAGTTGCAAGTCTTGCCAGGGGGCTTCTTCTTGACAGGTGCATCATAACCATAAAGTGCTTGCCTCCGAAAAACACACCCAGTTCCAACATATATTGGTCCTTGCAAACCATCTAATCCTTTCATATTTATCTGTTTTCAATTAGGAGATTAGCTTTTCCATCATAGTCAATAACATCATAAGAGAAAAGGAGATGCAGGAAAGCGAAATACACATACATCAAAGAATACAACGTTTCGATTCGAGTATCTATCATGACGATCAATGCCATCAAATCGTTGAGGAAACTGCACATAACAAACTTTTTTCCCTGATGTTGGATCCATCATGAAACACATGGCTTCTCTAAGTGCTCTGCTATTGTTAATATAATGATCACAATCAACATTCAGAAGATAAGGGGCATTTGACAGAACTGCAGAGACCCGCACCTATTACAATCATAAAAGAATAGACAAAGCTTATTAGTTCTTGGCCGCATATTAAATGTTAGATAAAAATGTAACAGAACAAAAAAAGGCCATCCATAGATGTTAAGAATATACAAGTCATCCAACATCCATCGCTTACCAGTGAATTCATGGCCCCAGCCTTCTTATGGTGTTCAAACCCTGGTCTCTTCTCACGAGAAACATAAACCAGACGAGGTAACTCGCATCCTTCCACATCACGAACTCCACTTTGACCAAGGAAAACCTGCAAAGAAAAGAGAATTTTCTTTACATGGCGCATGAGTGAATCCCTACAATTTACAGTACCTAATCCTCTACTTGAGTGGCGTAAACCCCATAATTAGTGAGGGAATCTAGTAACTTTTAGACTGACTAGTCACTTGACAACAGTATGTGGAGCAAGAACTGTAGAATTGGTACAATCAGCATGTCAAAAGCAATTTGGATGACAGAATTTCAGGAAACATGACAGGTAGCTGGTAAGAGCAGCACCTCGATAAATCACAAATTCTGCTTTGACAAGTAACAAACCCAGCAAACAGCAAAATAGTAAAGACAAAAGTAACATCATGCTTACCAAAAACATACAAAAGGAACAACAAAGCATAAGCATCAATGTCAGGATAAAAAAACATGGTGCGTTTATCAAGGAAAAATGACTAATTTTTACCTGAACATACATTATTTTGCAATCGACAAATCAAGAAATCAGAATCAATACTTCTAGAAAGAATCGTAATCTTACCTGAATCATGCCAGGATGGTCTCGTACATTGTTTCCAGGCCATGGAGTTCCATCTTGCATTGTCCAACCATCTTCCGGAACCTTTTGTGCTGTGGAAACCAACCCATTTATCCTCACTTTGAATTCTTCATATTCTCTCTGAACCAAAAATAGAACCAAATATAATCATGAGCTAATATTGAGAAATAATCATCATGTCACTGAACTAAATTTTATGTAAGTTTTGAGAATGTACATCAATTTGGAATTCTAATCCAGTAAAACTTAGATCAACATGGATCTGAATGAAGAGAAATCGCTAACCTTCATGGCACGCCTTTCCCTGACAAATGCTGGATGAACTTTATTTTTCAAATAGTCAATCTTCTGAGAAAAATACCACTCAGGGGCGCGGGGCTCGATGTTAAATTTCTTGCAAAATGGAACCCACTTCCTAGCAAATTCAGACGTCTCGGAGAGAGCTTCAAATGTAAGCATGGCGGCACCATCGTCTGACACATAGCATGCAACTTTATCCACAGGATAATCAACCGCGAGAATAGAGAGAACAGTGTTCGCAGTGATCAGCGGAGGTTCTTTCATAGGATCAACTGTACTTACAAAAATGTCTACACTTGCTAACTCAGATGGTTTCCCTTCTTTTTCATACCTGATAATTGAGCACAGCAATAAGCTATTGTAATTCATGCACACAACAAAAAAGAAGTAAATGAAGAGGAGGAAGAATGAAATGAAGCCTGATAATTTCAGGTAGCAAAGAACATATTACACAAGGAACTAAATGGATCGGCTCCACATACCTCAGTGATAGCCTATCAAGGTATGTTTCCCGTTCTATAGGGTACCATTTTGGAAACTGGTCTAGAATCCATGATACTCCGAACCATATTTCACATATTACTGATGTCAGCCACAAACCATATGCATCATTGACTGGGTGGAGAATTCTATAGTGAAAAAAGATGCCAAGAATCACAAGACGTAGGATGATTATCATTCTGTATGGGTTTATCTTGCTTGAGGGAATCGGTAACTTCCTTGAAAGTGGCTGCCTGCCCTCATCCATCCTGACAAAGTACATCAAGAAAGCTTGTAAGTAACCCAAATAAATGAATAGATAAACCAACAAAAATAAACAGAGAAAAAAACCAATACACTAAACAATTTTGAATAAAATTCTAATAATTTTGTCTAAGATTTTACAACCTTATTGATCAACAGATTACTGATTCCAACAAGAGTATTACATAGGAAAATGTAACATTCAAAAGATAAATCCATCTCAGAAAGGTTAGGTTCACAACAAAAGAAAATATAAGGTTGTTTAAGTAGTAAATGTCAGCATTCAAGAGTGTAGATTAAAGTTGACCCTAACATGAAACCAAACTGTTTTCTTTCCTGCGTCAGTGTCACCCCAAACCCCAAGGGGATAGACGGTCACAAACAATTATGTGATCCACCATTGTCTCAAGGCTTATGCAAAGCAGTGGTTATTGTGAGTTTTCCAAAAGGCAACAATGTCCAACAAGGCATTTCAGATATTAAGTGATTTCTTTCCAGAAACCCTTACAAATATTTAAGATTTCTAAAACTTTGTCTTTGCATGTTGTCACACCAAACATCTGCCGTTACAGATTCAAGTATATGTAATGAAAGAATGGTATAAAGAAAAGTTTGCGGGAGAACTTCGCCTTTGCATGTTGTCACACCAAACACCTGCCACCACAGATTCAAGTATATGTAATGCAAGAATGGTATAAAGAAAAGTTTGCAGGAGTCACTCACATGGGCAAATCAGGATCATCCAGTTCATCCCCTTCAAAGTTTCCACCATCATATCCTCCTTCATGCTTAACAACCTGAAGTTTGTCATTCTGTCTTTTCTTCCAATCCTCCATTCTGTCCTTCCATGCCACACTCCCATACCCATACACTGCAATGTCTTTCTTTGGAACCATTGGTCTTGGTTGAGCTACAACATTGGAAGCATTCAGTTAGCTGATAACAGGATCAACTGAACAATCAACAGAAGGATATGCAAGTAGAGGCCCAGACTTACAAGGTATAGATGGATCAGAAAATGAAGTTGGATGAACTCTATTTCCATGACTCATGTGTGGTGGTACAATAAGTGCATGTCGGTCAGAAGAAATCTCGGCATCCTAAAACAAAGGAAGAGGAAAACAAATAAAAAGCATTGCTTAACCCACTTTTGCTGGTTTTCATTTAATGTGCACATATCAATGACATACTGAATTACCTCCTCGCCATAAGTTAAAAGAGGAATTTTAGAGCTGAGGGGAGATGAATCAAGTTCCCCTTGTGTGGGAATTCCATATGTATTAGAGTGAGAAGCATGGCCAGTGTTTATGCGCGAAGAGAGCATTGCCTCTGCAACTTGTTCTGGGCTTAAACCATTAAGGTTTCCATAATCAAACTCATGTTCCAAATCATCTATATCATCTTCTTCCTCGTCACCCTCAACCCTTGGACTACCTGCAACATGGTTGATCGTTATTGATACTCCAAATGATGAATGGAATCTCAATAAACACGCAGACACACACAAAAATAGTTCAGCAAACCCTAACCTTTGAGGCGCTTGTATCTGGTCTTGCATTGAGGGCAAGCTTGATTTCCCTCTCTTCTCTCATATTCATAGCAGGGGCGACACACAGGGAAAGCACATTCATTGCACGCAACAAATGGCTCTCCATCCACTGTGATTTCAATCTCGTCCCCACATATCTGACACACTTGCCCACTCAATTCTTTCACTGACTTAATCTGTACATACCCAGTTACCGCAAAATGAGTTATCTCAACACTTGATCATGAATGACACCTTCAACAAAAATACATAAATAAATGCATGGAAAATTATGATTTAAGTTATCTCAAATCCAATAACTCCTCTTGATATATCATCACAATCCATTCATAAGCTAATGTACCATCTCCTTTCTTGCTTGCCCGAGTTTCATCAGTTTTGACCAAGCAAAACACCAAGAATTAGAAATTTAACTCTCTTCTGCGGGATGTAAAGTGTAAGGTTGAACAATATGGTGTTCACGTAAACTCCAAGAAACCTAGTAATGATCTAAACTGCATAGGACATAAAAATCCTAATAAAACATTAACTGTCAATAAGAAGAAGAAGAAGAAGAAAATCCTAGAAAGCTTTCCAAATAATAAAGTACAAACAAAAAAGTAAACGTTATTGCTCCTACACTGCATCAACCAAGTAGTGCTTGTTTTTTCCTCGTGTCATGAACCTCAGATCAACATAATGTATATGGATCTGGAAGACCTAAAGACTAGACATAGGTTAATCCTCTGCAAATCTGCACTGCAACTTTCATTTCCTTACCAATTGGAGATTGACTCCACCATTTACATAAAGAAATCATAATCTAAATCTCCATTTACCAAATTAGCGTCCTTTTGTAGGAAATGAAACTAAAAATTGAAATGCATCGACTTGTTCAAGCTTTCAAAAAAAAGAAAAAAAAACCACAACCCAGAAAGTGAAATCAGTGAACATGAGTACGGAAAAAAAAGGAGGCAACCCAGATCAGGAATCGGGAAAATGAGAAAATGGGTTCTCTTACTCTTGCATTCTCATCCGCATTTATGAGGACAAACTCGTTCCTGTTGTGAGAACCGGCAATGAGTCGGCCCCCGGTATTCATCTTGTTGTGTAAATAAGATCAAAACCCAAACTCAAAACTGAGTCAAGTCGTGCATCCCACGCAACTTTACCCACACAGTGTAGTTTTTGTTCCTCTTTCCCTCTCCTAAGAGATATAAAAGAAAAGGGTGGAGGAGGAGGGGTACAAGAAAGAAGAGGAAGGGCTGGCTGTTCGTTTTTTTAGGGTTTTGTTATAATATATATATATATATATATATTAAAATGATTGCTTGAGAAGACAAGTCGCTCTCCTCTCTGTATCTTAGCTGGTTTCAATCTGTTGCAAATCAAGATAAGAGAGAACGGATTTACAAGTAAAAAGTGATAGTGGTACTACTAGCAGCGATGACTGACTTGATTCTTCTTCACTAATAATAATTTAATAAAGAAAAAAATTAATTAAATAAAAAAGTGGGGCCAGAATGGAGGGTGGCACTGCCATGTGCCCCACCCTACTTGCTCTCTCTCTTCCTCTGTCAATTTATCAAACTACAAGTGGTTATCAACTAATTTGTCTCTCCCATTTATTTCTTTCCTGTTGATGATGGACAGAGGAGACGAACAAACTAGCAGAAAACGAAATCGAGGATGCAGATTAGTTTTTTTTTTTTCATTTTTAAGTATATGGGTTTTTTTGTAAAAAAAAAAAAGAAGAAGATGAATTTTTCTAAATATTAAAAATAAATTTTAAGAAATTAAAAAATATTATTTTAATATATTTATAAATAAAAAATACTTAAAAAAACAATAATTGTATAAATGTACAAACTACAAACAGCCTCTTAATCTTATTTTTGAAAGGGAGGGGGGAGATGGGAGAAGAGAAGGAAAAGAAAAACGCGCAGCGCTCACAGCATACAGAGCAGTACAGAGTCTACAGACGAGAAGAGGGTACGAGTAACGACATTATCTACGCCGCTTGAGCAGATCCTGATTCATAGCTAGCTTGCTTTCCTTTTTTATTTGGTAGACTTTTTTTATTTCCTTGAGTATAAATTCATGCTTCTCTTCTGCATTATCAATTACCAATTATTAATTATATTATAATATATATATATAAAAAAAAAAAAAAAAACTAAAACTAATAGCCCTCTGTCTTTCAAGCAGATTGTCAGGGGAAGCAGTTTTTACTCGAACAATGCTTTTATTTTTTTAGTCCCTGTAATGTTTTACACTTTGATCCCTCAATTTATTTCTTTCTAATTTGATCCTGCAAAATTGTTTTGATGTATGATTGGTCTTGCTAACTTGTTTTCCATGTGTGCGTTTGGGGATCTCGAGATGTCGAGAAATTATTACGTCACTCGGTTAATTATATGTTTTGCAAAACAAAATTCAGTTTAATTGATTTACAATCACGGGAGCTTTAGGGACCAGATTTAAAACCTAAACAAATAATTAGCCCCTTCTTTTATCAAAATTACAGAATGATTTACACGGTAAAAGGAGGAGTTCGTGTAACTTTTTTGTTATTTTAATCCCTTGACTCTCTTTTTTTTTCAAATTGATCCATTGATAATGGCTTTGTTTGTAATTTAACTTGATAATTTGTTTTGATTATCCACAACAATCTTGCAATGATAATGATCAATAACTTATTTCAAGTGACTAGTTACCTTACTATATTAAAAGATAATGTGTAAAACCGAGGTGCTTCACTTCCTCTTTGTTTTCTTTCACTTTCAACCTCTCTTTTTCCCTATTTCTACCATCAATTTTTTTTTCTTTCCATTGAAATCTTTTGGGGTCTAATTAGATATTGAGTTTGGAATTACGATAAAAAAAATTAAAAAACAAATAACTAAAATATAAAACACAAAAAAAATTTACGGTAAATCCTAAATTCACAACAATTTATTTCGGTCCAAAACTTGCCGACAAAAATAGAGCAAAACTTAAGAAGTTTAATAATTTCAGGTTGTTGTTTTTATGGCTTTTAATTGTTTTGTTTTTCTATTTAAAGGTCATAAGTAGGTTTATTAAGCTTTTTATAATGTTGTTTTATGTGGTTTCATATGAAAAAAAAAAAAAAAAAAAACCTTAAATGTTTTCTAGGCCAAAAGTAAGAAACTAGACTTTTTGGCAGGTGTCTGGTCAACTAAAGTAACCTGAAACTACAAAGCAAACCATGTTTTGTCTACCATAATAAATATGTTTTGGCTGCTTTATTTATTTTTAAAACAAAAAGGGGTTGTACGACCCTTTGTGATGGGTTTTCGACCACTTGAGACTAAAAATTAAAAGAGTTTGGGTATTACGGTAACTGTTGTAGTTGTGATTTGAAAAAAGTTGTTTTATAAAAGGTATTTTTAGTTGAGATTGGTTTGAAAAAACAGATATTTAGTTAAAACCGTGGTTGAAATTGAGGTTGAAAAAAAAATAGTTTAATATGTTTGGTTAAAAGAATGCTTTTCAAATTGAGGTTATAAAATAATATATATTGATGGTTTTTAATTTAAATATTGTAGATTTAACTACTGTTATTACATTATGAAATAAATAATATTGATATCAAATATTTTTTATTATTCCATTAAACTATGTGCAATTTTATCACGTACGAAATATATCCAACAAGGACTATATTTTCCATGGTTTCTTAAGTGCGCAATAACAAAAACTGATTTTTTTGTTACGTCATCAAACGATCTCCTTATAATTTTTTGAATAAAACACGGTTACAAATAAAAATAAAAACTGAATTTTTTTAACTGGGTCGGACCTGGTAATAACATAATTAGGCTTGCGATCAAATTCTGTAAATGCTACGTCATCAATCGATCTCCTTTTTAATTTATGTAGTGTTACTAAATAATATTAAACACTAGTTTTTCGAATAAACTATAATTAAAAAAAAAATTAATGTAAGTAGTTATTCACCTGACACTGTTCACGTGAACAGTGCCAAGGTGACTTATATTTAGCTGGACACCCAGGTGAATATAATTCACCTGGGCACTGTTCACGAAACGGTGTTT
>Ga0325403_1007006_pt1 | contig 10769 bp, 10 predicted proteins | sample PopdelMetagenome_19_FD_205665 | JGI IMG/M metagenome (GOLD analysis project Ga0325403, IMG submission 205665) | Populus deltoides microbial communities from Bellville, Georgia, United States - Xylem-PdKOR-R4 | ecosystem: Host-associated > Plants > Phyllosphere > Stem > Wood/Secondary xylem...
TGTTTGAAAAAGCTGTTGAAACCGCATTCCCTTAAATTTTAATTTTTTTTACTAAATTATTTTAATATTTTTAAATTGTTTTATTATGTTAATATCAAAAATAATTTTAAAAAAATAAAAAATTTTATTTTAATATATTTTTAAAAAAAATATTTTAAACAACTATACCTGTAATTTCAAACAAACCAGCGAGGTGGGATTTCTAGCGAAGGATTATTTACCGTGGGGTCACGGATGTTTCATAATTAATTAATAAAGAGGCAGAGTCAATTTTCTTATGCTTATAGGCTAATTTAATTAGGCTCGGAGAAGAACATTACTTAAAAATTCATTAGTAAACTCGTTAGCCTTGAGAATTAGGTTCGTGAGTAAGCCGCCATCGATGACTCTTCAGTGGTCAAATACATTAAGAAGATATTTTCAAAACATATTTACCCATGAATTTTTATGATGAAACACTCTTATAATGTTTATAATTTTTATAACGTAGACTGTTTTTTAAAAAAAAAAATTTATTTTTCATTTTGTTTTTTAACATCAAAATTATAAAAAAAAAAACATTTAAAGAATATTAATTTAATACTAAAAGCTATTTTAAAACTGTTTAACAACGAACAGGTTAGAATGAACTCTTTTAAAAGATAATCTCTTGGATTACTCCTGCTCCCCCCCCTCTCATGGCCACCTCTAATTACACTAGCATGAAAGAGAATTTAAAAAAACCGAGTTACCAAAAATACAAGAAAAAATTAACTAAAAAAACTAAACCGGAAAGAAAAACCAAAAAAATCAATTGAAAAGTATAAAATAACATCTTAATTTCGTTCGATTTTTATTTTAAAAATCTAAAACAGACCTAAAAAAAAACCAACAAAAACTCAACTATATAAAGAAAATGTGCTATGAAAAAGTTAAAACATGAAACCTAATAGATTGATTCAGGGAGTGCCTAGAAAACCATCTGATTCAATGAAATTTGGTGAAGGACGACAACAATGAAGGGTGCTGAGAAATGTAATTGTATCAACACGCCATTATATTCCATGCAGCACATCTTGTGCATCACATGTTCAATTCGAATTGTCGTTTTTATGTGAGGGAGGCTGGTTTGGTTTAAAAACCCTAAAAAAAAGACTAAAAAAATTATTCTATTAAGAACCTAAAAAAAACAAGCAGGTTCTGGTTTCCAATTTTCAAAGAAAAAAACCAAACAAAAACCAATTCGATTTGAATTGGTTTTTGGCTTGATCTATGTCAAGATTTCTAGAGATTAAAAAATCCGGTTTGATTACATTTTTTAACCCAAACCAGACTTATGAACACCCCTGCTAGTAGGCTTAGCACCAATAGCTTTATTGATACCAATAACGAGTTTAAAGGAATGTTTGAGACAGTCATAAAAGTTATTTTTTCAAGTGTTTTTTACTTGAAAATATATTATAATCATAATTTTAAAAAATATATATTTTTGATATCAACATATTAAAATTATTAAAAAAACAAAAAAAATATTTTAAATAAAAAAATTTAAAAACATAACAAAACAGTAGTTATATTTCTCAAAACTTCATTCCCCCTCCTAGTACCAATTATCAAACACCATACTCAAATATATATTTTTTAAAGTTTTTTTGATAAAAAATAAATGTAAGATGAATCTATTTATAATTTCTTTTAAATAGTTATATTTCATTACAAAATAACTAAAAAGGCTCACTTATTTGCTATGTATTGTGAGGATAAACAATGTGGATTCAAACAATATACTGGTCATTTTATCCTTTATTGCAATTGACAGTTGCTTTGAAAGTGAGAGTAAAGTCGTCTCAAGTGTTACTTTTAAATTAATCAGGGGTAATTTAGTCATTCCATGTTGCCTTAAAATTGACCTTCCGTACAATGATTTTTATGTATTTTCTCTTTTATTTTTTGCACAGTTCCAGCTCAAAAATGTTAGCCATGAAAAGAGTTTTAGTCTTTACACAATTTTTGTATAGTACAATGACATATAAACCTTTGACTAAAAAAATAAGGCTGGTTTGGAAGGGTATTTTTGTCTTTACAGTTTTTTTGTAATATTTATATCATTGGGTCCTGTTTAGTAATATGCATTTTTAAAATATTAAAAATTCAATTACAGAGGCTGACAAGTGTTGTTCAAGCGTCTGCATGTCAATGTCCCGTGCACCATTCTAGAGGCGCATGGGGCATATTATGGTAGCCAAAACTTGCCGACCGTCAAAACCTGCCGACCGTCGTCTTATTCTACGCGTTAGGTGGTGTCACGGCTACTAAAAAGACATTTGTGGTCATGATAACGGCGGTTCAGAGTCTATTATGTTTTTTCTCCTCCCTTTCTTTTCTCTTTCTTGGGCCTTGGTATTTATATAGAGCCTTTAAAAAACCAGTTGTCTCCACCAGTTTTTATTTGTTTTGAATTTGGTTTTTATTTTTTTATTTCTTTTTTTTATTGTTTTTTGAAGGTTTTTTTTTCCATTTCATCCCCCATTAATTAATTTCATTGCATTTTTATATCAAATCTGATCCCAAATTTTTTTATTGCTATTGTTTTATCCTTTGCATTATTTTTTTTCTTATTTTGTCCTTTAAAATTTAATTTACTTTTTTTTATTTCTGATTTTGGTCCTCATTTTTTCTATTGTTCTTTTTTTCTATTCTTTTCGTCATTTATTTTGTTTTTCAGTTTAATTTGTGTTTAGTTTCTTTCAAATATTTTATGTGCAAGGTTTAGTGCTTGTTGTTTTAATTTTATTTTTTTATGATTTAAAATTTTGCATTATAATTTTTTCGTGTTTTAATTTTATTTTTTTATGATTTAAAATTTTGCATTATAATTTTTTCGTGTTTGCCTTTCACAGGGTAATCTCAGTCTCATGATCTGATCCACCAGTTTTTATGATGAACCCGGTTTAAGTGCGGTCTTTTTATAAATCCTTTTTTTAAATTGGTTTTTTTCTCACTCTTCTCTCTCTTTTTCGCTAGAAATTTGCTCATGACCTTAAAAAAACAATTATGACCTCTGGTTTGTGATTTGATCAATTTTGGCCCTTTTATCATGATCTTTGTTTATTTGACTTTTAATACTTTTTGAAGTTTTTTTTTAAATTTCATCCTTAAGTATTTTATTCAATTTGATTTTTTAATATGATTTGATCTATCTACTTGTGATTGCTCTATTTATGTGTTTTATACTTTTATTGATTATTATGTTTTTGCAATTTCATCCCTTCTGATTTTGTTGCATTTGTTTTCTTAAATCATATATGGTCATGACTTTTTTTATTTTTGTATTCTTATCATTTTCTTTATTTATCCTATTCTCAATTTTGTACATAAACATTTAATTTCATTTGATTTTATATCCAGTTTTGGTCTTAATTCTTTTGAATTTTTTTATTTTCTTAGTTTTTTTCCAATTTTTCCCCTAATTATTTTCTTTCATTTTTTATATCATATTTGGTCTATATTGTTTGTATTTTTAATTGTTTTATAGTTGAATATTTTATTTTGTTATTTTTTCATGGTTCCTTTCCAACAATGCAGTCTTTTATTGAAAATTAATGGTTTTTTTTTCAAATTCATGATTAGGCATTTTATTATTAAGTCACGAGCTTCATTATCTATTTCACTTTTTTTTGTGTTATCTTGATATCATATCATTAGTAATAGGTTAATGAAGTTAACTATGGTTGATTTAGATTTTGTTTCCTCAGTTTTTTTTACAATTTTTTTTATATAATTTTGTCATTGAGCTATGTGGTTTTTTCACTCTTCTTTATGCAGCGTTATTTTGAGTACAAGTTAGTCAAGTAAACCCATGTTAACTTACATTTTATTATGAAATTTTTTTTTATTTAAGTCTAGTTTTTTTTGCTAAGTGCTTTTTTTGGAAATCCAGTTCTTTTTTTTGTTTCGGTCTCATGTCATGAGTGGCAAATTGGTCGAGTTAACCTGGGTGGACGCGAATTCTTTTCTCTATTTGTTAATGATTTGTTTTTTAATTTCATCATTTTACATTAAATTATTTGACCTTGAACTTTGTTATTAATTGACAACTATTATTGTTTTGTTATTTCGAAAGCAGGTTTGGTCAAGCTAACCCGAGTCAATTTATATTTTTTTTCAATATTTTTTTATTTAACTTCAGTCTTTTTGTTAGGTCCTTGTTTTGTAAGTATAATTTTTTTTTTACCCTGATTTTATGTCGCTGGTGGCAAGTTAGTCGGGTTAACCCAAGTTGATTCAATTTTATTTTCCCTGATTTTTTTATAAGTTTATTATTTTGTATTAAATTATTTATCCTTAAGCTTTGTTATATGTTTGGTTATTCCGAGAGCAAATTAGTAAAGTTAACCTGAATTTTTTTTTTAGGTTCTTCTTTTAAATCTTTTTTCTATCTCGATCTCATATCGCAGGTTGTGAGTTCGTTAAGTTAGCCGAAGTTGACTTACGTTTTTTTTTATCATTATATATTTTTTATTTTTTATTTGACATTATGTTATTAGGTATTGAATTTTATGATTTTTTTTATTTTTATTTTTGCAGGTTATTTAAATCTTATATTCCAAGTTGTATTTTAGTAAATTTAACCAAATTTATCTTGAATTATCACTGTTTAAATATTTTTTTTTATGTTGAAATAATTTAGTCTGGTTAACGATGTTGCACAAGCCACCTCTATAATACTTTTTTGAAATAAATACAAGAGTTACTGAATAAAAAATTATTAATTCAAATTTCAAGTATAATATAATATAATTATATAATTTAATATTTTATTCCAAATTAAATTTAAATTTATTTATAAATTCAATTGAATTTCATCCTTCAAAACAAGTGTTTAAAAAACAGTCCTCGGCTCTCTCTCGCCCTCCCTCACTCGTCTCCATCGTTTTGACTGTACGGTCTCCGCCGCAGAATCAGCAATACTATCTGACGATGATATCAGCAGAGGAAGCTCTCCAAACCATTCTCAAAGTCGCTCAGCGTCTGCCACCTGTCTCCGTTCCACTTCACGACGCTCTTGGCAAAGTCCTCGCCGAAGATATTCGCGCCCCCGATCCTCTCCCTCCTTATCCTGCCTCAGTCAAGGTTTTCATTAATTAATTAATTAATTAAGACTTTTAAAACGATTAATTTTCTTCTTTTAATAATTTTTTTTCTTTAAAGGATGGATATGCAGTGATAGCATCAGACGGACCCGGAGAATATCCGGTTATAACAGAATCAAGAGCCGGAAATGATGGACTTGGTGTTACCTTAACTCCTGGAACCGTTGCTTATGTTACTACCGGAGGTAAATTTTATGATAACAGAATCCGGTGATGGGTTTTATTTGTATTTTTGTTCAAATTTTAATTATTTTGTTTTTAGGACCGATACCTGATGGAGCGGACGCAGTTGTCCAGGTTGAGGATACCAGAAAGGTCAAAGACCCTTTGGTTGAGCGAGTGAAAATAATGGTACAGACTCGCAAAGGCGTTGATATTCGTCCTGTGGTATGGTTTTGAATATTAGGGTTAGAATTATGTGTACGAACATTACGTGGAATGAAATTGGCTGTAAATTGTAATGTGGCTTCCTTGTGGTCGAAATTCACATAGAAATGTATTTTTTTAGTTAATAACTAGTGTATTTTGGCAGGGATGTGACATTGAGAAAGATGTTGTGGTATTAAAATGTGGAGAAAGATTAGGTGTTTCGGAGATTGGGTTGCTTGCTACTGTTGGTGTAATGATGGTGAAGGTATTGTTTTGCTTCTCATTTTTATGACTGATTAATATGTTCATCCAGAATATGAGAGATTGTGCTGTCATTTAGGTATATCCTATGCCTACGATTGCGGTGCTTTCTACTGGAGATGAACTCGTGGAGCCAACAACTGGTGTTCTAAATCGTGGCCAGGTATTATATTTCTCTGGAAACTTCAACTCGGTGGTTGAAGCTAAACGCAGCAGTGCCTAAGATAATTCAATGCAAGGAGGGGAAAATGGGCTATAACGACCATGCATTAGGACAGTGAATTCACTGAAATCATGTAAAATTTAAGTAAATTACTGACTGATTTAGGTAATTGAAATTTCTTAGATTGAGAAATCTCTTATTCTCTTTGCATACTTTATAATAGATCCATGGCAAAGAAATTAAACACAAAAACATGTGGATTCAGATGTTATTCTACTTAAAGAATGGACCTTTTGGATTGAAAATGATTATTTTTACTGTAAATAATTTTATAGGTTCATGGATTTGAGACTTTTTTTAGAACTGGTTGCTATTTTATTTTTCCTAGCAGCATAAATATTTAGGCACTTTGTAGAGAGCAGTTGCCATGTCTTACCATTGATGTTACTCCAGTAAACTACCATATTGGATTCATCAGAATTGGTTGCAGGATGGCTATTTACCATGAATAAAACCATCTTTTATTCCAATTCATAGACAGATCCCTTTGTTTTCCATCAATGTTACACAATATTTTCCATGTGGTTTGTGTTTCTTAAGTTAAAAAATTTATCCTATTCAGCTCTGTGTAGATTAGGGACTCCAACCGTGCTATGTTACTGGCAGCTGCAATACAGCAGCAATGCAAGATTCTTGACCTTGGAATTGCTCGAGATGACAAGGAAGAACTTGAGAGGATCCTGGATAAAGCCTTTTCTGCTGGGATTCACATTCTTCTGACTTCTGGTGGTGTTTCCATGGGAGACAGGGATTTTGTGAAACCATTGCTCGAAAACAGAGGGACCGTACATTTTAACAAGGTAAATTTGTGTCCATTTGGATGCTTTTTTTATTATTTTACTTTGGCAGTGTTTTGTTTTATAAATATATGTTCTGAGGTTTAGTAGGTCCAGATTAAGTGGTGATAATTGGAAGAAATAAGTGTTAAGCTACAATCAATTCTACATCATGTTGTTTTGGTGTTGATCATCTCCAGGTTTGCATGAAGCCAGGGAAACCTTTGACATTTGCTGAAATCAACTCGAAACCAGCTGACAATATTGCATCAGGGAAAATTCTGGCTTTTGGATTGCCTGGAAATCCAGTGAGCTGTCTAGTTTGTTTCCATCTCTTTGTAGTCCCTGCCATCCGCCTTGTAGCTGGATGTGCAAATCCTCATCTTCTGAGGTTGCTGAGACTTCTAAAACATTTTTCTTCTTTTCTCATACTTACTCCAATTGCAATTTCTTTCAACGTTGGACTGCAATTTAGAGTGATTGATTTGACTATGAGATTCTAATTTACTATCTCTTACTCAGAGTGCAGGCTTGTCTTCACCAGCCCATAAAGGCAGATCCAGTGCGACCGGAATTTCATCGTGCAATTATTAGATGGAAGGCCAATGATGGATCAGGCAATCCTGGGTATGTTGCTTAGAGATATTGCCTTTGGATGTGGGGCCCTGGAGGGTTGGGATTCAGTTGGATCCAACTTGTTCCTGACTTCCTCTGGGTTATTTGGTTTTCCCAGTATAAGAAAGACTCAACTGTATTAAAATGTGTCCCATTCTTGTGGATATCAGATTTGTTGCTGAGAGCACTGGTCATCAAATGAGCAGTCGGCTTTTAAGTATGAAATCAGCTAATGCTTTATTGGAGTTGCCCGCAACAGGCAGTGTGATTCCTGCCGGAACTTCTGTCTCAGCCATCATAATTTCTGATTTAACTAGCACTTCCAGTAGTGAGATTGGCTTATCATCAGATGCAGCTTCTTCAGCACAGAGAAATACTTGTAGAGAAACAATTGCTGGTGAGACCTTGAATGGTGAGTTCAAAGTTGCTATTTTAACAGTGAGTGACACTGTTGCATCAGGGGCTGGGCCTGATCGAAGGTATGGTATCGCATGCTGCTTTTTCCCAACATTTTAGCATCAACTGCACAGAAGCTGTTACTTACTTGATAGACTAAGCACTGCTATTAGTTTCCTTGCCATCACAAAACATATTATTCAAATATGGTGATTTGCATTGTTTGAATATGCAACCACCTACCTCATGAATTTTTGTGAATGAACAGATTTAAGGTGCTTGTGGCTGTTTCATTACTTTTAAATTGAATATTGATCAATATCTTAAGGTAACAGACCTATATGCCAAACCAAACTTAATGACACTCTGGTAGTGTTTGACATTATGATAATGATTGCCTTTTAAAGTGCTTTTCGCTTGCAAATGCATCAAAATAATGTTTTTTTTTTTACATCAGCACATCAAAACGATCTAAAAACACTAAAAAAATGAATTTGAAGCAAAAAAATTCATTTTTTTTAAAGCGTGGCATGGCCACGTAAACAAACACACCCAGACGGTTCAAATTGTATGTATTAATGCATCTAGATACACCTGTCTGAATAATTATTTCAGAAGGGTCACTTAATTGATGCTAAATCAAAAGAGCGAAGTCAATATTGCTCCTTGTCAGAGTTAAACATGGAAAGCATTGAGTACTTTGCAACAGTGTTTTAAATAATAGCTAGGTCTGCAAGCCATATTGATGGGGTTCTCTTGTCTCAGCAAGTTGTTTTGATGACTTTAGTTGAAACCTACAAAGAGGAGGATAGGATATATCTGCAAATCAAGAAGAGAAAGAATATAATAAAAAAGGTGAAATGGTGTCCCATTCCTTAACATCTGCTAAATACACCTGCAAAAATTCCTTTGAAGTAGAAAACCATGAGGAAGGTATTCTATACCATAACCGCTTTGGGAAGGAGTGATTTCTGACTTTTTTTTAAAGAAGTTTTTCTTTTCCTGTCCAGATCCTCCTAACTACAATGATCACGAGACTTCTTGGTAGATTATTGTCCTCATTGATACCAAATGAATACAAAAACTTCCACCAACTCAGAACCATCCATTTCTAACCACAAAAACCGAAAGGTCTTTTCCAATTATTTCAAGTCATTGAGGCCTGTTGGAACTTGGATTTGTTTCTCTCTGTTGCTAAAACACATTGCCTTGAAATCTTAGTCATCTCTTAATATTTTTCCATGCATATTTTATCCCCTTCTTGCATACGATATTTCAACTTTAAGTCCCTGTTCTTGCCCCAACAAATTCTCAATGCCTATGGTTCCACCCATTCATTGGAAGTTGTTATCTTGAACTATTTACCCCAAACCTTCTTCTTTTCGAACATGTACATGTTGCTGAACTGAGCACACAACTATGATTTTCATAAGGGATGTAAAATTATATCCTTGACGTGGATTTTAGATTCTGACTTGCTTGTCTATGGTGTCATATCAAAAAGATTGAAGTGTGGACTGTTATGAAACCTAGCTTTGCCAGTCTGGAGAAATTAGACTGTTTGTCCTTTTCTTGTTGGGAAAAATGTGTTTGTTTAAATTGATCGAGTTTAGAATTACAAAGAAGTATTATGAATTTCTATTTCTATGTTCCGGGGTTTATCTAAGCTCTGAAAGTTGAATAATCTCAAAAGGGTTTGGACATTTGCAGTGGCCCCAGGGCAGTGTCAGTTGTAAATTCCTCATCAGAAAAATTAGGAGCAAGAGTAGTTTCAACAGCTGTTGTCCCAGATGATGTGAGCAAAATCAAGGCTGTTGTGCAGAAATGGAGTGATACTGATAGAATGGATCTCATTCTTACCTTAGGTGAGGTTCTTCATAATTCTTTACCTTGCCAAATTCTTAAGTTGAATGCATCACAATACTGCTTCTTCCTTCTTCTTTTCTCGAGCCTTTTCCCCTTTTCTAATGTTATTTTATTTAATGAAGGTGGCACTGGCTTTAGCCCCAGAGATGTGACTCCTGAAGCAACCAAGGAGTTAATTGAGAAGGAAACGCCTGGCCTTCTATATGTTATGATGCAAGAGAGTTTAAAGGTACCATAACACCTGCCTTCTTTTATATATTACTAATGTTTAAATCCATGAGGTATGCTATTCATTTACTCCGAAAATGGTGGTGTAAATTGGAAACTCAAAGCAATGCATTTTTGCATGCTTTTCTTGGTTTCTTTCTTATGTTGCATCTAATTTTTGCTTCAATGATAGAACTTTTGTGTGTTTAGAGATGTAGCCAAGCAGCATTGATTTGTACACTTGAAGTGCAAAAAATAGATCATGCTCATTCCATTTGTGAATCCAATTCTCACACTACATTTTTTTAGCGAGTGTTTGTGTTTGCGATGAGATTCTATAAGTAAAATGACAATTGACCATAAATTAATCTGCTAACAACACCGACATTGGTGAAATTGCTGTGATCTTACTGCTGCAGAAGCACTTTTTGCTCAAAAGAATTTTCACTTCCCTTTCCTCATCTAATACAGGTGACACCTTTTGCTATGCTATCACGATCTGCAGCAGGAATAAGAGGCTCAACATTGGTAAGGTCACAATCATTTTTAAATTGTTAATCTTCTAAACAATAGTGTGGACGGGAAGCATCTCAATGTTCTGTTCTTTATTTCTTTTCTCGCAAATGCTTCCAGCAATCATCAGGGATTTAATTTTGTTGTTCGTTTATTTAGGATTTATCAGTAGGCAAACTTTAAACACATTTCAACCGCAGGGATTATGAAAAGAACTTACATTGATAACGTGCAGCAGGGAAATAAAATCGATAGTTCATAGTTAGAATTACAAATCAACGTTGAAGTTATCTCTGAAAGTTGGACTGTCGGCTAAAAATAACAGTCAAGATTGTTTTGACATGATGGTTGTGTTGTTGAGAACAATTCTTGATTTGCTATAAATTACTGTTGATACCCATCTTTTGAGTT
>Ga0325403_1007010_pt1 | contig 10765 bp, 9 predicted proteins | sample PopdelMetagenome_19_FD_205665 | JGI IMG/M metagenome (GOLD analysis project Ga0325403, IMG submission 205665) | Populus deltoides microbial communities from Bellville, Georgia, United States - Xylem-PdKOR-R4 | ecosystem: Host-associated > Plants > Phyllosphere > Stem > Wood/Secondary xylem...
GCACTATTATTGCTAGAGTTTATTCTACAGAAATACAAACCTGTTTTCTATAGCTTACATTCTTCATATGTGATCGATTTGTTTCTCTTATAGAAGCTTTAATTATCAAAGTTCTGATATCATTTTAAAAAATTATCTCAACTCAAAAATTTAAAGTGTTATATGATACCTTAAAATATAATTTATATTATTCTTTAACAGAGTTTAACTGAATTAAAATAGAATTCAAAAACAAATAATAAATCCAAAAATATCGATGAAAAATAACAAAATTTGCTCAAACAAAAACTTTTGAGTTTAATTCCGGGAAATCCAACAATTTAAATAGTTATAAAGGGATACTCATAGAAAAATTGTCTGTAAAATTACCTGGATAAATATAAACTTGATCTCATGATTAAATCTCTTGTTAACTCAATTTTAAAATGTTAACTTAATTTAGCGTGATTACACCTCTTTCTAAGCTTAAACATAACTTGTTGATCTATACTTTTTTTTTTAACCATCCATATAGTTTGTTTAGTCATTTATTTGTGTCAAATTCTGACCCAAATACTTAAAACATTTACTTTATATAAACCCGACTGCATCAAAAGGCTTCACGTTTTACTTATTTCTAGCCACCAATTTTGCTTTTAAGTTATTGGGTTTTTATGGGATTTTGTTTTTTACGAGTGATAAAAATATGTGCTTGATTATGTTTGTCTCCATTTCTTGTCCAATTCAACGGTTTTTGTTTTGGGCTTTGCATAAACAAATTACTATTTTTTTTATACAATAATGTGTATTTTCAGATTAGATTGTGTGTCAATTAAAACTAAGTTTTATTTAAGGTGTTCTTAAAAATATAATTTTTATTTTGCTATCTAATTTTTGATTTATATTTTTTATAAGTTTTTTAAAAATCTAAAAATAGCAAAAAGTAAAAAAAAACTCAAAAAATATATGTTCTTAATATATTTATATTATTTTTTAGTATCCGTCTCAAATTTTTTTTTTTTAAAGGTTTTTTAAATACATTTAATTTTTAATGTGTTATTTTTATAATTATTGATTTTTTTATTGAATCCATGTTAAATTACTCATTTTCAAAAAAATTAAAATATAAAAAATATAAAAAATAAAAATTAGCAAATACAAAAAAGAGTAGAGTTGAGAAACAATGTGGTTGTGGCCATGCCACACTTCTCCTATAAATAACAGTTTACACAACAGACGAAGAAGGCGGGTAATTTTACAAAAATAGAAAAACACAAAGAAACCCTGAACCTACACTCATCTACAGACAAGCCGTCGCCCCCTCCCTTGAGTGAAAACCAGAGAAACCCTGCTTTGGGCTTTTGAATTTTCAGCTTCTTCTCACTTCAGTCGGACAAGTCTCCCTCTTCCCTCAGCTCCACTCTCCCAGCCTCTCCATCGTCCTCTCATTTCTCAGCCTTTCTGTCCCAACCCCCCATTTTCCCCCTCAGCCAATAGATCTTCCCTCTCTTAGTTGTCCCCATCATCCTCCATCTTCCCTGCAAGGTGCCAACCCCACATACAACCCCCCCTTCATTCTCCTATCTCAGCTGATCCTCTTCCGTCCCTATGTTCGGCCAGCTCGCCAAGATTGAAAAAAACAGGTAGAGGAGTCCCCATTTCCCTCTCAACAGCAGTCCTCTGCTTGCCTCACCGCCGGCCCAAAGAGAAATAGAGGAGAAGGGAGCTGACGCTTAATGTGGCCTGTTTCCTCTCCTTATACCTTTGCTTGCCTTACCGCCGACCAAAGAAGGAGGGGTCGATGATTTATCCGTTCCAGCGGGTTTCCGACTGTACGAGTCACCAGGTAGTCACTCCCCACTCTTCCAGCAGTGACACCTCTCTCTCGTTCGTTCCTCCTCCTTGCCGCCGGCTACCTGGAATAGAGAAGAAGAAGAAGAAGAAGGAAAAAATAGATCTGCAGTGAAACAGATCTAAAAAGGAGAAGACCAAAACAGATCTGAAAAGGAAAGAAAAATTAAAATCAACTGGCTTCTGTATTTTTCTCCTTTTACAGGTAACGGGGATCCTCACCGCCGGCAGGAAAGTGAAGAGAGGAGGAAGCCATTCTAAATCCCCCTGTTTCTTGGACTTTCTTACGGCGGCATGTGACGCGCCGCCAATAACGATGATATAAAAATTATTTTTGATATAACACATCAACTGATCCAAAAATATTAAAAACAATTAAGCAAAAAATATTAAAATTAAAAAAAAAAGCCACTTGAAACACAATCCCAACCCCTTAAACTTCAATATTTAACGTCGACCCTCCATGCAACCATTGAAGACTACTTGAATCCAAGATATATAAGATATTTGTGCTGTCATTTGTTTAAATTTCTAGACAATCATTATTGTTGTTAAAATGAGTTCACTTGTAAATTGTATGATTTTATGAGTTAATATATATTTGATATATATAATCAGACTAAAAAAATTAAAAATCAATAAAATTAGGATTGATTCATGAAAAATTGGTAAGATCAACTTGATTTTATGAGTTTTTAAAATTTATAATATGAATTAAATTAGGTTTGAATTTAGTCTTAAAATATTTATTAACCAATTTTGTGAGATTAGGCATATCTTTTAAACCATACATCTGGTCAAGCTGAAATTTTACAAGGAAATACAAGGCACATGAAACTATATTATGATAAATTTTCAGGTTATATAAAATTAGAGAATATATTATTTCAGATGATAGAGGTTACTAGCAAAGAAAGTACTGTGTTTCCTGTTAAACCGATTCCTTTCTTGTTGATTAACCTATATATCATCAGTACTTTACTTTTTCTTTACAGTTAGAATATAGGAATCCTGCTTTTCATACAAAGTCCATAAAGCCTTGGCGTAATTCGCAAATTCTCAGCCTTGAAACAAAACTTGTTTTCAGAACCCTATTGTTGATAAGAATTGAGAGGCAAAGAGGATACAAAATTCTTGTTCCATAAGGGCTGTCTTTTTCCAGTCAGTTCCTTGTACCATCCTTAGACATTAATCGGACTTCTTTCCAGTACAGGCAAATTCATTGATCAAAGAGCTATTAGAATTTCATTTTTTCTATGTGATGGCTAGCTTCACCAGTCTTTTCTGTGTTGTTCTCCTTTCTCATATAGTCAACATTCAAAGATAGGATCCGACAATGGGTTCTCCAATCTTGTATTGAGTTCTTGTATAAAAAACATTTGATATGCATTTATATCAAACAAAAAATCATGCAATACCAACAAAAAAAATATATATATATATATATATATATATATATATATATATATATATATATATATATATATATTGCTAATTCTATAGTCAATAGTCACCACCTAATGATAGAAGACAATAATCCTGGGTTAAGTTCTTGAATAAAAGACAATTGATATACATTTATATCAAACAAAAACAAACATGAAACACCTAGATGACAAATGCAAACATATATTCACTAATTCTATTACTTGATAGTCAACATCCAAGGATAGAAGCTGATGATGGTTCTCTAATTCTAGGTTGGGTTCTCGAATAAAATATAGTTGATACACAATTATATTAAACAAAAAACACATAAGAAATGATAAAATAAAAGATTGATATCAGCGATTAGAAAATAAAGGTCTGAAATCTTCCTAGCCCTCTATAAAAACAGACTAAGGAGAGAGGGTAGCCAGAGAGAGAGAGAGAGAAATAGGGGTATTTTAGAATTTTAATACAATTTGATAAAAGTTTTGGAAAAGTAATACAAGTTAAAAAAAAATATTAGAAAAATAACATAGTTTGAACACAATCGTTATTAAGAAGAGCAGTTGAACATAACCGTTATTGGAAATAGTGGTTGAACACATCTATTATTGAGAATAATGATTGTCTCAAAAATCATGTTTTCTAAATTTAATTATATATAAAAAAAGAATCTATAATTTTATAAAAATTCAACGGTAAAAAATAAGATTGAAAATCTAATGACCTACCAATCACTAAAAAACCCTTAATGTTTGCCTTGAAAACACGTCAAACTCCAACCAGTTTCATATATATATCAATCCCAATCACATCGGATACCAGGAACCTAAACATAGGTCTACTTCTATCTCTACCCTTGCTTGTGGCTTCAAAGCAATAAGTCAAGCAAAGCCACTCTCTTTTCTTAGCAACTAACTTTCATGGGGGAGAGATCAAGTCTTTTCTTTGAGCAAGAAGTTCCCTGGGCATCACCATTATTAAAGCCCTGTGTTTAGGTTCAGAACTATATCATTTACTCGAAAGTTGAACTCAAGCAAACAAGTGAGCCTACTATCTTGAAATGAATTGAGGCAAGAGTCTAAGATGATGCTGAGAAGTTCATGCAATTGATCAAGTGATCCATTTTTAAATTCTCATGTCAATGTTAGTCACCTTATAATTTTGACCCCTTAAAAATTTGATGTCAAGGTTGGTCATCTAAGAATTTTGATCATTTTTAAATTCTCATGTTGATGATGTTAGCTTAATAATTTTGACTCATTTTTCTCGAAATTGGTCACCTAATAATTTTGATTTGTTTTTAAATATCATGTCAAGTATGTCATGAGACATCAAAGTGAGCTATATGTAAGAAGGGTAAAAGTAAAAAATAAAAAAAAATAAGTATCCACCTAGTTTTATTAAAACTAGAAAACCCTAACTAGTTTTCAGAATTTATATGTAATGAGCTAGTTAAGTTAGGAAAGATAATAATCACCCACGCATCATATCTTAGATAAGATGTATTATTGTTTGTTTTCAAAACAAAATGTGTTTATTGTGACTGGGGTTGCCTAAATAGAAATGTTTTATTTTAAACTCAAGCTAAAATGATGGTTTTGAATTTAGACATGAAAACGACCTAACCCCCACTTTGAGAAAAGATAGGCATTGGGCTTTTAGGGATGGTGAGTAGTTCATGGGCATGAGCTCGTCCAGATTATATGAGGTGGCATGCTCGCGTGATGCCACGGGTTTATAGACTAAATGTTCTTATCTTCACCCTTTAATTTCTCTTGGGCCTGCATCATGACCTAAGTTTGTCAGGTCAGAGCACCGAACCCAACTTCACGGGGTCTGAATGCCTGACCCAAGAGATTTAGGCCCGGATGCATGACCCAACAGAAGTGGGTCAGACGTATAACCCAAGAGAGTTGGGTCCTCATCCAGACCCAAGAGACTGGGGTCCTAGTCCGAACCCAAGACACTGGGGTCCTCATCCAGACCCAAGAGAGTTAGGTTCGGACGCACAACCCAAGAAACTTGGGTTCCGACACATGACCCACTCAACTAATGGGTTCATGGGATTTAGGTCCAAACTCAATAGAATTGGATCCGGACACACGACCCAAAAGAGTTGGGTTCGAACAACTAACCTAAGAGAATTGATTCCTGACGCATGACCCAAGAGTGGTGGATACGGACGCAGGACCCAAGAGACTTGGGTCCTTGTCCGGACCCAAGAGTGTTGGGTCCAAAAATATGACCCAAGAGAGTTGGTTCCTTGTCCGAACTCAAGAGAGTTAGGTTTGGACTCATAACCCAACAAAAGTGGGTCCGACGCATGACCCAAGAGAGTTGGGTGAGACATCCTGCAAAACCCAATATTAATAATATGTTTAATAATATTTTAAAAATAAAAATATTTCTAAGACAAATAATAATATTTTTAACATTACTAATATGAATAAAAATAAAATTATTTATAAGAGAAATCATAATATTAATAATTAAAATATAATTAATATCCTTGGTATGGCTAAACAACCTTTTTTTTTAATAATTGTTTTTAAAAATTTACTAATGATAATAACAACAACAATAATAGTAATATTAATTCTTAATTTCACCCTTCAAATCAATATCTATAATATTTTCTACAAATTATTTAATTATTATATGAATAATATTAATTATAATCAAAATTATAATATTTATAATAAAAATAATGGCATTGTTAATATTAATAATAATAAAAATCATAATATTTATATCACAATAGTAATATTCTTGATACAAATACTTTTAATTTTAACAAAGATAATAATATTTAGAATACAAATAATAATAATTATCATATTAATAATAATATTAATCTTGTTAGTCCAAAGTTTTTACAGTAATATTTTTTTTTTAAATAATCATCAACAACAACAATAATAATAATAATAATAATAATAATAATAATAATAATAACTATTATAATATACTTTTCCAAATTTGTTCTCTGTAGGGCCCGTGTTAGGACCCAATAAAAATGGGTCCGAACGACTGACCCAAGAGAGTTGGGTGCTCGTCCGGACCCATAAGACTTGGATCCATGTCCGGACTCAAGAAAATTGGATCTAAATGACTGACCCAAGAGAATTGATACGAAGAAGGACCTAAGTAATTGCAGACCTCAGGGGTGTTGGTTTGCAGAGCCAGGATGTTGGTTTGTTGACCCAGGCACGCGGTTCTTTCAAAAATCATGTCTTCTTAATTTAATTATGTATAGAAAATTAACTTAAAATTTTATAAAGATTAATAATCAAGAAATGAGATTTAAGATTTAATAGTGTTTCATTTCACCGAAAAACCCTTGACGTTTTCCTTGAAAATACGTCGAACTCCAACCACTCTCTCATGTACATCAGTCCCAATCACATAGGATACCAGGAACATAAACACAGGTCTACTTCTATCTCTACTCTTGCTTGTGGCTTCAAAGCAGTAAGTCAAGCAAAGCCACTCTCTTTTATGAGCTACCAACTTTCATAGGGGAGAGAGATCGAGTCTTTTCTTTGAGCAAGAAGTTCCCTGGGCATCACCATTATTAAAGCCACTAGCTTTGGGAAGTCACCTTCGAGAATACATCCTTCAAGCTTCAAAGACGATCCTTGGAGTGGCATAGCATCATCAAATCAGGAGCTAAGGAATCAAGGGACCTTAGGTGTATTTCTTTTCCCTTCAAAATATATATTGTTACTGTCGAGAGAAGGAAAGCACCTGTTGTCTTTGCTTTTTATGGTAGCATAACATAGCACTAGGGGCAGGGCAAGATGGCTCTCTGTAGTTTTGATATAGTAGGGGCATGCGACCTCCTCCTCTTCTGTTTTGATGTCATGTGAAGTTCTTTTCTTTTTACAAGTTTTCGTTCACAGCTAGGGAATAGATACCAAAGGCCATAGCTTTTTCTCGTGTATTTTTTAGTGCGTCATGAATTGTGATAGCAGTGGCGGTTCAAAAATGCTTTTTGTTTAGAAATACATTAAAATAAAAATTTTTTTATTTTTTAAAAATTATTTTTGATATCAACACATCAAAACGATCTGAAAATATAAAAAAAATTATTTTAAACAAAAACAATTAAAATTTATAAAAACATGGTTTGCATTATGTTCTCAAACACACCCTTAACATCTGGAGATAGACTCTTGGGTTTTTTCATGGGTTTTCTAGGCCTTATTTGGAATGGACCCTCGGGCCGTGTCACTTTTTTTACGTGTTCATGGGCCATGATGTTAGGCTTGGGTTGTTATTTTATGTAATAGGCTCTCTTTTCTTCTCCTTGTCTGCTTGGGCTGAGGCCTTGTTCATTGCTTTTTTGGGGTCGCATCAGTTAATTCGGAAGAGAATAATACAAAAGAAAAAAACAACTAATTAAAAAGAAAAAGGATAGAAATTTAAATCTTCTTTTATTATTTTTCATAGCCAATTCCTTTTAAAGAAATCATTTTAGCATATTTTTGCATCATACCGAAAAACCCCTTTTTAAAAGGAAAAGGAAAAACTACAAAATAATATTTTGCATATCTTAGCATTTTTTATTTGTTTTGTCATTTTCGAAAAAAAAAATATTTTGCATGTCTTTCAGTCTTAGTAACAAGTTGAAGGATTTGGCCAGCATTAAAAGGCATGTTGGGTTCACATATTAAAAAAACAAAAATAAAAAACCTATTATGCATTAAAAGATAAATTATCGTGGATTATAATCATAATTTTTTTTTTATTTCTTCATAAACTTACTGTTTGATCCATTAAATTGTTTTTTGGTCTTTTGACATTGCAATAGATTAGGTATGGACTTCGCATGTTGTCTTACATACAGATCTCGAGGTGTTAAGGAAATTCTCTGTTACTTGATTGATACATGATTTTAATAAAATTCAATTTTAATTTTTTTAGAGCAATTAAAGCTTAGGGGACTCAATTTGAGGCTTTGAAAAAATTTGGGTAGCTTTAATTTTGTGCCATTGGGACTTGGTTTGCTTGGGTAGGGAAAATGTTTATGTATTATTTTTTTATTTAAGTTGTTATTTTTTTTTTAATTTGGTTATTCTATTTTTTTTCTTGAATTGAATTGATAGTTTCTTTTTACCTAGATATACAAGTCTTGTATTATCGATGAGATATTCATATGCTTGGTTTGTCAAAATATGTTTAAATTATGTTGATTTAGAGCAATTACGTTCTCATGAACCAAATTGGATTATGAAACAAATATGGGTGACTAATGATAGTAGGAAGGGTAAAAAAAGATTGGTAAATGCAATGCACGTGCCAGAAAGTAGGGAGGCTGTAGAGCTCTGACGGCTTATATGGTCTCCTCTGATGGCCAAACCTAGCCTTTCAAGATGGCGCTAGATGTGTCACGATGTTCTTTTTCATATAGGGTGACGTGTGTAGGGTGATTCATGGCGATGAGTTGTCAGCCACCTTTTATTTATTCTTTCCCTATGTTTGCGCTCTTCTCCATGAAATTCGCGTTGACCATTTCAAATTTTAGAGTTGTCCCATCATTTTATTATCATTCAATCTTCATTCTTTTAATTGCTCAATTTTATTATCATTCAATCCTCATGATTTAAAAATCCATATGGTTGGCCTCAATTTCATTCATTTATCTACTAATTACACCATTTCAAACATAAAATCCTAAATATTGGATCTTGAATCAAACCAATATTTTTTTAATAATTAAATTCTCAAATTTCTAATAATTATAAAATGCTTCAAGAACAACATAATTAATCCAAACATGTACCTATCATCACATCATAAATAAAATAATTCAAACACACCATTAACACAAAGTCATGTTCAAAATCAGAAACTTCCTATACATAAACATTCATGGCTGGCCACCCATGGTTTAAAAATCCATGGTTGGCTTCAAATTCACTTCATTTTTCTACTAATTACACCATTTTAAACATAAAATTCTAAAAATTAAATCAAACCAACATTTTCCCAACAAATTCTCAAATTTCTAATAACCTAACAATTAGGGAAAATCACATACACAACAAACATTGAAATTGATTTAAGAGAAGCCTTCCTGCACTTTCCAATAACACCAATTCAAAAGAAATTCAGTTAAGGAATCCATGAATTTAAGAACCCACCTTTTCCATCCACCCAAAACCACACTCTTATGATTTTATAATTTTTTTATATTTTTTTAATCAATTTTTTTAAGTTGGAATGTGACACGTGTCTCTTCATGACCTTAAAGATTAAAGTTAAATGGAAATTGAGTTGATTATAGATGAAGGGACATTTACTATTTAATTGAGATTTAAAATAATTTTAGTGAGGGAATCCATGAATTCAAGAACTTACCTTTTCCTTTCACCCAAAACCACACTCTTATGGATTTTTTTAAAAAAAATTTAAATAGCTTTTTTCCTTAAAAATTAAAGTTAAGTGGAAATTGAGGTGATTATAGATTAAGGAATATTTACTATTTAAATGGAAATTGAGTTGGTTATAGGGATTGACCTAAGTCAGTGTAAGAATAAATATGATTATTATTATAGTTTTAAAAGATGATTCGATGGTCAATCCGTGACAAGTCTCAAATCATGTGTGAGGTTGATCGTTGACCCGAGTTAACATTAGTTATTATCATGGTTTTAAAACTTGACTCAAAGATCGATTCGGGATAAAGCCAGGATCACGTGTCTGGGGGGTAAACTCAGGTTGACCTTAATTAACATAAAATAAAAATAGATATTATCATAGTTTTAATACTTGATTCGGGAGTCAACCTGAGGGGTAAGGCCTAAGTCACGAATCAAGAGGGTCAACACGAGTTGACCCGCGTTAATGTATGGGTAAAAATGATTATTATCATTATTTTAAAACCCAATTCGGAGTCAACCTGAGACAAAGTTCAGGTCACCTGAACCAAATTTTTTTAAAAAAAATAATAATCAAAGCAACTTTATTTTGACCGATTTTTCTTTTAAAAAATCATTTTCTTTTTACTTAAGTTGACCTGGGTTTTTGATCAAATTAAATTAAGTCAATCCTTCCTCTATTTTTTTTTTAAAAACTCAAACTAGTCTAGGCCTTGAGTTAACCCGTCAAGTCAATCTTGGTTTTATAATTAGAGTTATTATAATATTATTAATTCCAACACTCAATATAAACCAAAATAAAGCAAATATATCTAATTATTTTTTAAATATATAAGTTTAACAACAATAAATATTAAAAATAAAATAGATTTTTTTATATTTTATTCTTTCTTATTTATTTTAACCAAACAAGATATAAATACTATCATTTTATATTATACGTTACTACCGAATATAATTTTTTCTCTATTTTTTTCTGTTATCTTCGCTGCTCCTGTCTCTTTTGTACTGATACAATAACCAAACTTTATCTTTATATCTTTATAGCCTAATTCTCTGTTTTTCTTTTGGAATACAAGGTACTGTAGTATGCTAGAATTAATTTGTACCCTTGCAACCCA
>Ga0325403_1007012_pt1 | contig 10764 bp, 5 predicted proteins | sample PopdelMetagenome_19_FD_205665 | JGI IMG/M metagenome (GOLD analysis project Ga0325403, IMG submission 205665) | Populus deltoides microbial communities from Bellville, Georgia, United States - Xylem-PdKOR-R4 | ecosystem: Host-associated > Plants > Phyllosphere > Stem > Wood/Secondary xylem...
ATCATTGTCCCAGATTGACTTCTAGGTAGGGCTTATAAACAATGAGAAAAAACCCAGGAGACCAAATCACAATAATTAAAATGTTAAATGATAAAATAAAAAAAAATCGAAAGATAAGAAATAGTAATTAAGAGAATAAGGACCTCATTTGAAAAAAAAATTAAGATGACAAAAAAAATCTTGAGTTGAAGGGCAAAATTGAAAAAAATACCAATTTTCAACAAACTAAATAATGATGAATAAATTTTTAAAAAAATAATGAAAAACAACTAAAAGCAACCCAATCCAACCTTTACAATTTCATAACACGGATCATGAGACCAGATCACAACATAAAAATCTAACCTGAAAAAATAACAATGTAAAATTCATAATCAACCAAAATATTTAGAGATAAACTTGAAAAAATAAATTAAAAAAGAAGTGATTTAAAAAGAAAGAACCAAATTTGAAAAAAAAAATTAATATTAAATCATAAGGGATGAAATTGAAAAAAAAATTCAATCTAGAAAAGGATAAGAACAGCTGAAAATAACAATAAAAAGAATGATAACCATTTTTGATATAAAAATAAAATGTCAAGGGATAAAATTCAAAGACAAATCAATTTAATAAATGATTAAAGATCCAATACATCACAATTAAAAGAATGAGAACCAAATCTCATATAAAAACTAAGTGCAAAGGGGTGAAATTGAAAAAAAATAACTTGATAAATAATTTAAGACCAGATACACTATAATTAAAAGAATGAGAACTAAATCTGACATAAAAATCAATTGTAAAGGGATGAAATTGAAAAAAAAAACCAAATAAATGATTCGAGGCAAAATACATTGTAATAAAAAAGAATGAGGACCTAATTTAACTTAACAAACAAACAACAAAACTTTCTTTTTTTTTGCAATGGGCAACATAGTTTTTCTAGGAGGAGAGAGGAAAAACCCTTGGCCGGAGCTCCTCCGCGAGCTGCCTCGACACGCGCCTTGCCACTATGCTTGGGATGGCAAGGTGCATCGAACGCCGCCCCCGGAAGGCGGTGTTCGGTGCTGTTTTGGCGCCGCAAGTGCCACTCAAAGGGCGCAGGCGGTGCCCATTTGCTGGCCCGTGCCAGCCATTTTTTAATATAAATAATAATTTATATACATAAAAATACTTAATTACCCTTGATCCCACCTGATATTTACAACAAAACCATATTAAAACGATGAAAACACCCCTACATGCAGCCTTATTTTTTTTCAAAACACAAGGGTAATTTTGTATTTACATTGTTTTAAAAAAGAAAAAGACAGAGAATCCCTTCAATACATTTATATTTTTCCCATCCAAAAGTATGACTGTAACTTCATTGTTTAATTTTTTTTTATAAAAGACAAGAATCCTCCGCCCAAATATTAAAATTTTGTGTCCCGAAAGGCAAATCAGTATTTATATTGCAACAAAAAAACAAACTGATTATCTTGTCCTCAATCATTTCTTTAATGGCAATTGTATCCCATGAAATAGAAAATCCTATACTAAATTACATGCTTAACTAGTTTTTTTTACTAGAATAATTTTAATTTTATAGTGTTTCACTTTACAATAATCTATATCTTATTGATTACTAAAAGAATGAGTTCATTTAATTTTATTTTTTTTGTAAAAAGCAATTCTTGGCCCTTTGTCGAGGCCCACTTCTCCACATTATTATTTTGCACCACTTTTTTAATCCAATTATTGTTGATTTTTTTATTTATTTACGCATATCACATAAGCCTTTCTCTTTTGCACTGCAATTCTATGACATGTTTTTTTATGAAGACGAGAGTAGGATTTTTAATAATTCAACAAAACTTTTGCATTGGATGGGACGAATGAAATATAGAGAACAGTCAGAACACTTGGGGATTGTAATGGGTACTTGAGAGTTGGATTTTATGTATATTTTATTCAAGAAAAAAATTTAGATATTTATAAATTATTTATTATGTTTTGGGTATCCAATGAATATTTATTTTCTATTATTTTTATTAATCAATAAAAAATAAAATAGTTAATATATATATATATACACACACGCGTGCATGTTTTATGTCAATATTAAAATATCTATAATATTTATAATTTGAATATGTCAATATTCTACAAATATATATTTTGCATTATATATGGGTGAGTTTTGGTTCGTATTGATAATATTCTACAAATATATATTTTATGTCAATATTAAGATATGTATAATATTTATAATTTGAATATGTCAATATTCTACAAATATATATTTTGCATTATATTCGGGTGAGTTTCGGGTCGTGTTGATAATATTTACACCCTACCTATTATCTATAAAATCCAAAAAACTCTTATCCATTCAGGTCTATATTCATCGGATTTGAAATAAATTGTTATTCCTAAGGACATTAGCCATCTATGTATGTTGCTACTAGGTATTTATTAAAATTTACTTTTATTTAATTATATAATAATTAAGATAAATAATTTTAACAATTTAAATTATAAAGGAATAAAAATTAATTAAAATTTCATTTTTGTATAAATGTATTTTTTTTAACAAAAACACTTATTTTTTATAAGTAGTATGATTTTTGGAATGAAAGTCTAACCCCATTAAAGTAAATATTTGCAAGAATTTAAATAATTTAAATGAATATGAAAAAATATATATTTCTTTAGTCAAAACCCCCATCCTTTATATTTTTTTTTAGCAAAAAGCATATCTTTTTTTGTTAGAAGAATGGTTTTTTAAATAAAAAACTTGGCATAGTATGAAAAACAAGTTTAAATAAAAAAAATCATTTTATGATTATTCTCACGTAGTAGTATAAAAAATAAAAGAATAATTACTTTGAGAAAATTATATAAAAACTTTAAAAAATATTCTTATTGAGTATTCATAAGTAGTTTAAAAAACTTTACATATTTTTTATAAATTAATTGACAAAATTACCATAAAAAGATCAAATAGCTTAATTGGATTATTTTTGAAATTTTATTATAATAATCTTAATGAAAACAAATATTCTAAGATAAGAAAATTAAAAAATTAAATTAAAAATAAAAAGTAAAAGACGAAGCACTCTAAGCTCTGGAAATTCAAGCCCTCCTTTAAAAAAACAGGAAGCCCGAACGCCTTTTTTTCCTCTTAAACTACATCATTTGCTTGTTTTTTTTTTTATTTTTTAATTCCAGGTGACAACTAGCATGGTTCTATTTTTGGCCATTGGATGTGCCTCTGGAGGCTGCAAAATATGAGTTCAGTATATTTGAACCTAAAAAACTTAAATTTTAATATATTTTTACACAAAAACATTATAGGAAGTTAAATAACCCCAAAACACCCTTCAATATACCTAAAAACTCAAAATCAATGTAAAAGAAACTTTCAGAGCGCATACACACACACACACACTTTTCCAGCATAATTAAAAACCCAAAATCACATCTATCGAGTCTCCCTTGCAAAGACAAACACATAGACACCAATATTATTGTTTTTTATTGTCATAGTTGCTCAAAATCTTTCTTTCTCCTCATCTTTTTATAACAACTATTTTTTTTAATATTCAAGGACTGAAACATGAAGAAAAATAACTTTAATGACTGAATTGTAAAGTGTGCAAATTATAAGGACTAAAATGTAAAAATATTTATAAAAATATAGCAAAGGAATAGTAAAATATAAGTGTGTACATAGTGATTTTTTAACAATAAAAACCATGTTGTTTTAGTTTTTTTTACTAGCCTTGGTTTTTGAGTTTCATTGCAGGGCCATATTGTTTTTTTGTACAAAAAAGATATTTAGGTATTGAGATGAGGTTAAAAAATGGCATAAAAAACCGGTCACAATAAATGTGTAACAATGCTAATTAGAGCTAGGCCAATACCAAATATCCCGTCAAATCTGCTACCCACATTATATCATAGTTATTACACCCGGGCCGGCCCGACAGGTTGACCTGGGACCCGATCGACCTGATGATAGGACCGGTCCAGGTAAGACAAAAGACCGGGATGAGAAAAAACCCGGTAAAACCTGGTTGACCTGTCGGGGTGACCCGACAAAACCCAGTTGAGACCCGTTTTTTTTTCCTCAAATGTGTTTTTTCTCATAGCTAGAGACATCTTTTTTTATATTTTTTAGTTGGTTATTAACCATTTTAAAGTTCATTATATAAATACTAAAAGAATGTTTTCTTTTTTCAATGTGAGATTTGAAGTTTTTTAGTATAATACTCTATGTTCACAAGAAAAAAGTTATGTTTTTTCAATGTGAAATAAAAAATATTTTTGGTTTAAATATATCAACTTAGAAGAATAACATATTAACATAGTATCTTTTTAATGTGGGATTAAAAACCTTTTAAACTTCATTATTTATAACATGTTTAGTCTATATTCACATGAATTATTTTTTAATTTTTCATATGAAATATTAAAACTTCAAATATTTTTTTTAAAAAACTTTCGGGTTAATTCGGGTTGACCTGGGCCAACCTATGTAACCTGGGACCCGACTCTTTGGCTGAGTCAACTCCCAGGTCAAGAATGATAGCTATGCATTATATGACTGGAATAACTCTATAAAAAAATAAAGAGAATTATAAAAATTTTTTAAAAAATTATTATTATTATTATCATAAAAAAAATATTATTACTATTATTATTTTTATCACCACCACTACTATTATTACTACTATCATCACTATTTTCATAACTAACATTATTGTTATTGTTGTTATCATTATTATTATTATTAAAAAAAATAAAAACCTTCAACTTGATTTGAAGGATATAATCGAAAACTATAAAAATTTTGACAAAAAAACCAAGAAAAACAATAAGAAATCAAAAGAAGAGGGATCAAATTGAAGTCCTTGCTATTATCATTGAAAAAAAAAATTATAAACTTGATTTGAAGGATAAAACTGAAAGTAATAAAAACTTTGACAAAAAGACAAAGGAAATAAGAAATTAAAAGAAAAATGACCGAATCGAAACATATTATATATACAAATTAGAAACCAAGGGTTAAATTGAAAACAAAAGAACCTTTCACAAAAGGGAAAATGACAAAAATGCTAAAATAAAAACTAAAATGATTGAATTTAAAATACTAGTAACAATAAGGACCATAATGCTTTTCTGAGGGGTAGGAGAGAGAAACGAAGGGGAAAAAAGGGTCACCAATGAAAAATCGACCACCTTTTGACTCCATGCGCCACCTATTATGGAAGAGAAGATAGCGAGGCATCAAATGATACAACAAAAGGCTAATTTTTACAATTGAGAACCGCTGCAAGCGCCATCCAAAGTACACAACGGCTTCCACGCGTTGGTGCATTCTGTGCAAGCGCCATCAACTTTTTCAAAATAAAAAAAATATTATTTTAATGTTTAATTACACCATTACACTCAACAAACCAACAATTAACAAAAAACCGAGGGTAAAAGACCCTGATACCCTGACCCAATGAATTAAATTTCTTAGATCCAAGAGTACATGTGTAATTCTACTATGTATTAAAAATAGAAAATACTTATATATCATACCTGAAACTATTGATTTTCTTACTCCTGAGGGTGTTTATGTTATTTTACTATTTATTAGAATACTAAAAATTCAGAAATACCCTCAAACAAACCACTAATGACTAATGTGCCATGTAAAAATACCAGGATGCCCCTAATTTAAAGGCAAACCAATTTTTTTTTTATCGATGCTATATATGTCATTTCACTATTTTAACGAATAGTAATATGAGTCTATAGCCACAATGAATATGCCTTCTCCTTTAGTATGTTTTATATAAATACTATATGATAGAATATATAGTACAATATGGGATAAAACAATAATTAGAAAAGAGAGATGTTGAATGATTTCCATGCTCATCCAATTAACCCTTCTCTTCCAATTCTTCTACTTTGTAACGATTCAAAAAGAGGGATATTTTTTTTTTAAAAAAGAAAAGTACAATGCTAGAATGGAAAGAAAAGAGCTTTAACAGTTCATTATCTCTTCTTTATATAACAGGAATAACTTTATCAAATTCTTATATCTCTAATTATATCAATTTAAACCTCAAGTTAAAAATCTATGTCCAATAAGTGTCTTCCCATAGTATCTTCTCATCTAAACTAGGAGAATTTCAATATTTGATTTGTACATTACAAAACCTAAATCATGTGGAGAAACCATGTACATTAACTTTGATTTACTATGGATTACAATAGTAAACTGACCGAATTGCCCTTAAAAAATCAGACAATATTGTCTTTTAGAGGTAAAATAGTCATCAATCTTTCACAATTCTTTGCATAGTGAAATTACTTGGTTACCCATAAAAGCAAAAACAAAATACCTTTGGTTTTGGGTTCTTTTAGAATTTTCCTTTGATGTGCACAATATAACTACTCTATTCCCCTGGAAAAAAATAATCTTAGGCTTGGCTTTAGGGGCATTTTGATATTTTGATATTTTCAAATTAGTTGAAGCAGATGTTATTATAATGTCTAGTGTTGCAAATCTAATTAAAGATTATAGAAAAACACATATTATGTTCCTTGAAGAAGCAAAATTATTTATAAACAATGCATTATTTTCTAATTAATTATAAAGAAATCTACTAAGTTCTAAAGATATATGTTGTAATGGTTATCATATTGAGACCACTAATAAAAGTAGTATAAAATTTCTCCGTATTACTTTGCTTATCTTAAGCAAGAAGCGCATAGTGGAAAAGTTGTCAATATTCTTTTATAGATTATATTATACATATATTAATCCAATAGAATTTATTGTTATGTTTAACCAAAAGTTATTAGACCTAAAGACCCTTATACTTTGGCATGATAACTTAGGCCATTCAGGCATAATAATAATGAGAAGAAGTATTGAAACTTTTAATGGACACTTATTAAAAAATTAAAAGACTTTTTTTTTTGTCAAATGAATTTTTATGTGCTGTTTATGCTCAAGAAAAAATGATTATCATATCATCCTTAACTAAAGTTGAAATTGAATTCCCTTCATTTATATAATAAATTCAAGGGAATATGTGTGGATCTATTATTCTATCATGTGAACCATTTTAATATATTAATAGATGCATCTACACATTAGTCACATAGTTGTTTATTATCTATTTAAAATGTTGTATTTGCAAGACTTCTTGTACATAATTTGATTAAGATCACAATCTCCAGATTACACAGTTAAAACAATTCATATTGATAATGTAGGAGAATTTACATCTCAATCATTTAATGATTATTGCATGTTAATTAGAATTATATTTGAATATTTTATGATCCACGTGCATACACAAAATGGTTTATCAAAATCTTTAATATACTTCCTATTATAATTAGTTTCTGGTCAACAACTAGATATATTCTATTTGAGAATTTTTTGTTGTGTAATATGTTCCAATCGCCCCACTACAACATATAAAAATGAATCCATAAAAGGGACTGAAAATTTATATTGGATTTAAATCCTTGTCAATTATTAAATATCTTGAATCTTTTGTAACATGTGTTGTTGATTGTTAAAATGATGAAGCAATGTTTTCAAAATTAGAGGGAGAAAAAAAAAGCTAGAAAAATGAGAACTCTTATGGGATGCATTATTGTTATATTATTTTGATCTTTGCACAAATTAATATGAACTGAAAGTTCATAAAATTATTCATTTGTAAAGGATTGCAAATCAATTACTAAATTCATTTGCTAATATAAAAAAAAGTAACTAAATCATATGGACCATCTTTAAATAATCCTTCTCGAATTGAAGGTCGAAAAGAACAAGTTATTAACACATTAGTAAATAAGTCCATGGCATGCTAAAAGTATGATCAAACTATCAATTCCAAAGATAAAAGTCCAAGAAAGAAAAAGAAGCAAAATAAAGAAGTTTGCATTTATATAGTTATTAATACCTTTAAAGAGGTCATAACACAAAAACAAGTTGTGGACATATCTAAAGAAACAACTCCAGTAATGAAATAGGTACCTAATAAAAATACTAAAAATAATATAAATACTAAGAATGTAGAAATTTCTATAAGTTATGTCATTATAGGAAAGGAATATAATCAAAATGAAATTGTTATTGATCAAATATTTGCATGTCCAATAGCTACTGATTTGATAAAAAAAGAGAGTAGAAATCTTGAATCTAAGTCCATTCAAGAATGTCAACATAAAAATAATTGGCCAGAGTGAAAAGATGCAATCAAGACATAACTAAATTCATTAGTAAAACATAAAAGTTTATGGACGAGTAGAATGAACTTCAATAATGTCAAACTTGTAAGACTCAAGTGAGCGTTTATATAAAAATAAAATGAAAATAATGAGTTTGTAAAGTATAAAGTATGACTTATAGAACAAGGTTTCTCACATATACCAGAAATTGATTTTAATGAGGTATTTTCTTCTAAGGTGGATGCAATTATATTTAAAATTTTAATTATCCTAACAATTTCTAGATGACTTCATGTGTCTTATGAATGTTGTTACAACTTACTTATACGACTCACTTGATAGTGTTAATTATATGAAAGTTTTCAAAGAACTAAAATTACCTAGAACATACAACTCAAAGCTCTATGAAATGTATTCAATTAAATTATATAGATATGTGTATGAATTAAAGTAATCACGAGGAGTATGTTACATTCAGCTTAACACATATCTTTTTAAAGATGGATATGTCAATAATCTCATTAGTCCATATGTTTTTATTAGAAAAATAAAATTTGAATATTTTAAAAACTCTTAAAAAGCTTGTAGAAACAATTACATATTTAAATAAAGAATTTGATATGAAAGATCTTGGAAAGATAAGATTTTATCTTGACTTGTAAATCAAGCATATATCAAATAGAATATTTGTCTATCAATCAACTTAAAAAAAAAAAACTATTAATATGATTCTATAGGGATAAAACACATCCATTAAGCTCTTTATTGGTAGTTCATTGCCTTGATATAAAGAAGGGGCTTTTTCATAATAAAAAAGAAGATAATAAAGAGATTATTGGTCTTGAAGTACTATATCTTAGTGCAATTGATTCATTAATGCATCTTGTTAACTATATGAGATCAAATATAACATTTTCTACTAGTTTATTAGCAAGATATAGTTCAACACCAACGTATAGATATTGAAATGATGTTAAACAAACATTTCATTATCTTTATGAAACGACTTATAAGAGATTATTATATTTAAAAATTTAAACCCATAATTCATTGGATATGCAAATGTCAAGTATTTTCCCGATCCATATAAAGATCACTCTCAAATAGGATATCATTCACATATGATAGTACTTTTATATCTTGATGCTTTACCAAAAAAAACTATTACCGCCACTTCTTCAAATCATATAAAGATACTAACACTTCATGAAACAACTTAAAAATATATATGGTTGAGATTTGTGGTTAAACATAATTAGAAATAATGTAATCTTTCAAGTAAAAAAAGGTTATATTAATGGTGATAAAATCAAACATATATCACCAAAAATATTTTTCGCACATGAAACATATAAGAAAATTGAAATCAATGTTAATCAAATATAGTCAAATTCGAATATAATAGAGTTGTTCATAAAATATTGCTTTCTATATCTTTAGAAAAACTCATAAACATGTGGTGACTCAAATGTGTTAATACACTCACATAAGGGAGATATAAATGTGCATTGTTCTCTCTCTCTCTTCTTTTTTCCTTTCTTATCTAGGTTTTGTCTTATTAGATTTTCATAGCAAGATTTTTCTAGGAGATAGTTTTAAAAGTGTATGATAAGAATATCATTCTCCTTTTCCTTTAGGATTTTTGTCTTTTAGAGTTTTTCATAGTAAGGTTTTAACGAGATATTTTTTTTTAAGAAATGAATACCCAAGAGGGAGAGTTTTGGATGTATTATTACGGGGATATTCATTTTTTTTTTTACTTTATCATTTCATCATCAATATCAATAGATATATGTATACATTTATTTTTTATACATCTTTTGGCTAATAAATAAATGTTATTCCGACATGATAAATGTATGATATTTTGACTTGTCATTGTGTTTTATTTTTTTTCTTTATTTATTTTTTAATTTTTTATTTAAGTTTTATATCATCTTTACTTGTTATTTGGAACATTTGGAATTGAATTCAATTCCATTGGTTTAATTAATTCATGTGTAATCTTTTTAAGGATATTAATTTGAATTCTATTTAATCATAAAAAATAGGCAAAAGCAAATAAGAGAGGAGACCTTGTGATTTGCTACAATAATTTCAAATAAAAAATAATTATTAAACAAATTAATACTCATCTTTCTTTTCTCTAAAAAAAATCCTTCAGCTTCTCTTTAACATACTTCAACATTAGGCCACAAGAAAAGAAAAACTATGAGTCATTGGTAACCAATCCAGGGCATATAAGAAATTGTTTTTATTATGAAATAATTTATGAATTCTATTTTTATACTAAAACAAATATAACAATAGAAATGATTCATGAATTAAAAGCAAAATATTTTAATTCAATTTAATTTTACAGGTATTCCAAACCATATAATTGAATATTTTATTTTAAATTAAAAACTTATAATAAATTATTAATTCAATTCAATTCCACGTCTACATTAAGCGATTACAAATTAAAAAATAAAATAAAATTTGTAAGTGAATGCATAATAAACTTGACCGCATGGCACCACTAATAACAACAGAAAAAAAGAGGGAGAG
>Ga0325403_1007015_pt1 | contig 10763 bp, 6 predicted proteins | sample PopdelMetagenome_19_FD_205665 | JGI IMG/M metagenome (GOLD analysis project Ga0325403, IMG submission 205665) | Populus deltoides microbial communities from Bellville, Georgia, United States - Xylem-PdKOR-R4 | ecosystem: Host-associated > Plants > Phyllosphere > Stem > Wood/Secondary xylem...
CTTTTACTTGAAAAGACCTCTATTGCACTAATGTCAGGCTACGAGTAATTATAATTATGCATGAGAACGTAGATATCTCTGATTTTAAAATATATTAAGATAATTTTTTATTTTAATACTAATACATGAAAATTATTAAAAAATATTGAAAAAAACTAATTTAATATTATTTTTTTTTGAAGTAAAAGGCATTACAATGGTTTGATGAGGCATTGGAATACTATAACTCAATTCTTTGACTGTCTGGTCGTAGATTTCGACTATTGAATAAAAATCATAATAAATCGATTTATTTATGCACTAAGTTACATAGTTGTAATTAATTTATTAACATAGCTGACATAGATAATATAACTTACTTGATTGTCGTTTTTTTTTTTATTTTTAGCTATTTAATTACAGCTGGTTACTTGATTGTAATTTAATTAATTTTGTAGTAGAATTATCAATATATAATCTAGAGAAGACATCTTATCTCAAATAACTCCTCCATCTTATACTTGATCCATATCATGCTGCTAATTAAACCATACAATGGTTATATATATATATATATATATATATATGGGATTGCTTTCTATAATAAAAAGAAGAGAGATTTGTTTTCTAACGAAAAGATTTTGTATTTAATTCTTGGCATATGGGCATAATTACACCCCATGAGTACGATCCTCTAGTCACATACAATATATTGATTTTACCACTATGTTATATTATGTGTTTATAAATATTTTTTTGTTTGAAAATACATTAAAATAATATATTTTTTATTTTTTAAAAATTATTTTTGATACTAGTAAATCAAAACAATTTTAAATATATAAAAATTAATTTTAAATAAAAAAATTGTGGAAGTCCACAATTAACATGCCAATCTTTTTCTTTTTTTTTTTAACATGGGTGACCGGAACAACTTGTGTGTACCTCGACTAATCTCACGAGCTCTGAAGTTAACGACCATATAAGCCCCTAGTTACCTAAAAATGACTCGAACTCGTGACCATTGAGGAGGAAACCCAAGGATTGATCAGTTAAGCTACCCCTCAAGGTTATGCCAATCTTATTATCATTGATCGATGTTGTTGAGCATTATATCTTTGTTGGTACATTATGCCTTTGATACAACCAGTCAACCATAAACCTTGAAAAACCTACAAAAAGTTGACGGAAGATGATCATGTAATTATGCATAATGCACTTTAATTTAATTTAATGAATAATAAATATTAAATTGATGTTTTTACATTACAATTTGTTTCTGCAACTTGCATATTGCAAAATTTGTATCCATGAGTAATGCCTTACTCAATGTTATTCTCATTAAAAACAAATCTTAAAATACCTTGCTAATTCATCATATCTCTCTCTGTTTTTAAAAAAAAAACTAAAAAAACAAGAATTTTAATTGTCATAACCTATTTCTGTGTTGTTCTCCAAATTAATCTTCTTCTTTTTTTCAAAAAAAAAGACGGATATTTTGGCAAAAGCAAGCTGTGAGGATTTTACATATAAAAAAAATCAAAGTGCAATTTTAGATGGATATGGAAGCCTAATTGTACCTCATTTTACCAAAAACTAAAAAGGCAATGCAGATTTAAAGGTCAAATTAAATAATTATTGGAAGAATCTGTATAAAAATTAAGCCTAATGACATAATTAGATTTTTAATAGATCAATTTGATTTAATCATGGGTAAATTTAAAGTTTAATTATGTTTAAGAATTAATTTGGGTCAAACTGAAGGATTTAATTAGGTGCAAGAACTTAATTATACTCTAAATTGGTCAAATTAATTTTATTAGGGGCTTAATTGGTGAAAACTTAAGTTTGGGAGCCCAATTTAGGCTTAATTAGGAAGAATGAAATTTTAGGAGAATAAATTTAATTTATACCAAATCAATTAATTGAAATGAGGGGTAAAATTGCAAGAAAATCAAAGTTTTTAGGTCAATTAAGGGCTAAATTGAAGAAATTCATAGGCAATGATCATTTTGTAAAAGATGTCGAACTATGGGGACCTAATTGCTTGAAATCAGGGGTGAAATTGAAGAGAATTAAAAGTTTAATGGCCAAGTGAATGTCGAATCACATAAATCCAAGACTAAGGATAAAAATATAAAAGATGCTAAAATTGAAGTTCTTCAGGGGTAAATTTGAACAAAATTAAAAGTTTGAAGCCAATTAGAGGTGTAATTGAGACAAATGATCATAAATCAAAGGACTAAAATAAACTTGATCAAAATGGCGTTGTTTTGGGTTAATTGTTCATCTTCTTATTTAGAAAAGCTACTTAAGTGGCCTTCTTTCCAAAGTATTTAATACTTCATCCCTCTACACGCAAACGATCACATAACACCTGACTACATGCCAGTGTGATCTTTTCAGGCCGATTGACGCCACAACGGTTGTGGCACCACCTCAAAGTGGCAACCCGACCAGCCCTTTTCCTACAACAAATTTGATAGCCCATAATAACTACTTTGAGCCAACGGTTGAGATTCTTCTAGGTTGAATCAAGAGCTAAGATTTGACATCAATAAGGATGAAACGTCTCTCTTCCACTCCCTATAAATAGGAGTGGATTTCATGGCCAAAGGGAGGAGAAATTAGAGGCCAAAGTTGATTAAAAAATCAGCTTTTTCCCTAGTTTTTTCTTTTTCTACCACCGTTTCTCTTTTATTTCTCTCTCCACCGTGGCCTTCGCCCACCACCAGCTTGACCACCATCATCTCCACCACAAATAGCTGTTTGACCACCTCATATGGTGAGTGCGTCACCAAGTTCTCTCTCTCTCATCTACAAACTTTTCTTTCTTCCTCTTTTGCAACCAGCTGCAGCCGTCATCCACTCCATCAGCTCCACAACCAGGCCACCATCAACCCCTCATGCCAGGTAATCTCCTCCTTCCTTTTCGTCCCCCCTCCGCCATTATTCTCCTGCATGCAGAACGATAATTTGTTTTGCATGCAAGGTGTAGGGGGGAAGTAATTAACCCCCCCTGAGTTTGGGCTAGATCTGTGCCACCCTATCCCATGATGGTTCCCCCCTCCGCCATTATTCTCCTGCATGCAGAACGATAATTCGTTTTGCATGCAAGGTGTGGGGGGGGAAATAATTAACCCCCCCGAGTTTGGGCTAGATCTGTGCCACCCTATCCCATGATGGTTAAGAAAGGGTCAGGTCTGTTGGGCCAAACCAGCCTAACTTTATTGGGGCGCTATTCGACTTAAAAGGCTGGGCCCAGCCCATATAACTGGGGTAACCCATCCTAGTAATAATATTAAAAAAAAACAAAACAAAACAATTTGTGATTTCTTGATATTTTTCTACCAATTTTGTATAATATTTTTATTTATTTATTTAAATTGTTTAACATTATTTACTATTAAGCATAGGAGAAAAACATATGACAATTATTATTGAAATGATAAATAGATTTGTTTTTAGTGTTATTATTTTGGGTTTAAATCCAAAAATATATTGCATGATTCGATTTCTCGGTGAATCAATCTCGACGTGTTGGGTTTGTGCTGACTAACATCTTAAATGTAGTGTTTCATATTCCACAATAAACCCTTATAAGGAGGAACCCAGGCATCGCTTGAGGCCCAACATTTTCATTTTTGGTTTCCGACGAGAAAGGTGCATCACTTTCATGGTTTCTTGAATTAACACCAGGTGTAGTATTAGCGAATAGATTAACAGTAACTGCTACAAGAAAAGAAGGTAAAGGAAGAAGAAGAAGAGAAAAAAGGGCATCTCTAAAATTTTATTCTCCATCACATGGGATTAGCATACAACACCATGCATCGATACTGCTTCAGGTGAGTTTGGATTCAATTATAGCAGAACAAGAGTCTTATGCTTGGCACCAAGAGTGACACCTTGTTGATTTTATCAACTTTTCTTGCAAAACTCCAATGATTTGTCCAAGTTGTTGCCAAAATAACACCTTAAGAAGGTGGTACACAAAACAAAGCATATAAAAATGTTGCAGCAAATTGCTGGAGTCTGATTGAAACTGGTTATCAAGAACCAACGGCAGAAGTGGTGTTGTCCGAAGCACAGCAAAAGCATAAAAAGAACCTCATTCTGTTCCAAGTTTCAACCAAACCACCCGCAAAATCAATTGTGAACGTTCTAGAGGATCATATACGATGCAGCTTATAGTGTTAAAAGACATAAAACCATAGTTTCTTAAGTTTTGAAACAGTACTAGAGGATTGATAAATATAAACGGAATCACCGATAAAAAAATTTTGTTGGTATATTACGATAATCTTTACCGACATAATTTTTTTATCCCTATATTTTTTGGTAAACACTAATAAAAAAATTACCTTAGTACATATTAAGAGAATGACAGAGGGTAAAAATAAATTGTACGATGATATTAAATATTTATGTAAGAAGTGTAAAAATATTTGCGAAGAAGATATTAAATGTCCATATAAAAGATATAAAAATAAAAAGCTCCTTAATCTAAATGTTGTGATGATATATCTTATACAAAAACAATATATAAAGAAATAATTATATTGATATGTATATGAAAAATTATTTTTCTTATGATATTATGGTAGAAAAGATAACTGAGTTAATTTTAGTTCTAGAATATAGTTGTAATTGTACTTCCAAGTTGCATGAAATTATTTGTGACTTCCTTGATCTTTCTGTGTCCTTGAAGGATTGACATATTGCAAGCACAAAGTCTATGAGTGGCATCGAGATCAAATCACTTTTTTAAATAAAAAAGGAGAAATCTTATACCACTTAACCATCATGTCAGGCATTTGTTGCTTTCTTTAGCCTCTTGCTTGATATAACTTAAATAGATTTAAAAACCAAAATGATTCTCTTGCTATCTGTGTTGGGTTTCACGTCGATTTCTAATTAAGAATATTACCAACATTGTAATTTATTACCAAAGGCAAGTTCCTTTGAATGCTAGCATTACTTTCTTTTTTCCATAGATGATTGTTATTGCTTCTTTTCTTGCTCATCCGAATGTTGCAGTTGCAGGAAGTTCTCCTTTGGATCAAATCTGTTGTGGAAGAGTGTGGACAGGATATAACCACAGAACAACTTAAAGACTACGTTTGGAAAACATTAAACAGCGGAAAGGTAATTTATAAAGTGTAAATATCTTCACCATTCTCACATTCAAACTTCACAGTAGTCCTGCTTCTGTTATTGTTGTGTTTAATTCATATTTTCTCTCCATTCACACTCCTCCCCTGTTTTGCAGGTTGTTCCTGGATTTGGTCATGGGGTTTTTGCGTAAAACTGATCCATGATATACATGTCAAAGGAGTTTGCGTTGAAGCATTTACCTGATGATCCACTGTTCCAGCTGGTTGTCACTCTTTACTGATTACGTCATGTTTGTGACACATGGGTCTTTTTACTCCCATGGATAATTCTTTCACTAGTAACCCAGTTTAGACCTGATCAGGTTTCTAAGCTTTGTGAAGTTGTTCCTCCAATTCTTACTGAGCTGGGCAAGGCAAGTTGCTCATCCTTTTGCTTTATGCAGAGAGCATAAATGACATATAATCATGTACATGTCTCTCGGGCGGTAAGAATATTATTTGTATTTTGTCCGTAGATCCAATTTCTAGTACATCTTGGTGTTCCTGTCAAACTAATCATGGATTTTATGCTCCATGCAGGTTAAAAACCCATGGCCTAATGTTGATGCTCATGGTGGGGTGTTGCTGAACTACTACGGTTTAACTGAAGCTAGGTATTCCATCTATATTTCTTCAAGTACCAGACTTTTTCAATCGCAACTTTATTACTTGGAGGAAAGACGATAATGTTCGTTAAAATTTGCATATTTATAGGTACTACACAGTACTATTCGGTGTATCAAGGAGTATCGGCATTTGTTCTCAGGTTCGTTCTAGTCATTTTCGTTTTCTGTGATCCTGCGGCTTAAATTTTTCTGAATCAGTTTTGTTCTTCCAGCAGATATGGGAGCGAGCTCTTGGATTGCCACTAGAGAGGCCGAAAAGTGTTACAATGGGTTGGCTTGAGAATCACTGCAAGAGAGCAGCTTCATCCTGAGAACTGGTGAAGAATGCTCCATTTTTTTAACTCAGTAATGATTGCTCAGAAACATGAGACTCGTGTTGGATAGAGGACTGGTGTAAAGTTAACGAGCTCTATTGTAGTCAAATTTTCAGGAATTTTAAACTCTAGTATTGTTGAGTTTCTTCACAAATTTCTCAGTTATAACCAGGTGTCATCTCCAAATTTGATTGATCTATACCAACCTTCTTTTGACTTTAAAATCTTTGTTAACTATCTCCTAACTTCAAAATCCCTCTCAAACCATCTTTTCTTTTCGGTGATTTCTAAACAATGAGCAGACCCTTGAAAAGTTTCTCTCTGGCTTTTGATTCATTGATGTTCTTCATCTGTAGAAAGAGTTTGATGATGCTCATCATCATCGACCATGCGGACGCCCTCCTCTACATCCTTGTTGAGGCTTGTTGTTAAAGAGCCCTGCCTCTCATCAGCATCCTCTATGACATGTTTCTTGTGAGCTCCAGAGCTTCCCAAGCAGACAGAAGCTAGAGAGAATACTAATTATGATTTGGCACTCGACACGCCCAGACCATGCGGATGCAGGCATGGATGATGAATCCAAGGGCCCTGCCCCCCAAGGTTAAAGCATTTTGCCCCCCTCCCCCTTGCTAATATAGTAATTTGGTCTCCTTTTCTTTAAGAAAATAATAATTTATTCTCTGAAAGATGAAAATTTGAAAAATAATAATATTCAGAGTTCATAAACAGAAACTTGAGATACAAATGACATGCCATTGAATTTATGAACCGAATTAAAGATGAAAATATTAGCCAGGAACTCTGTTAATTAGACTGCTTCAAAGAAAACTATGAGATCCCATCAAACCAAATTGATATAGTAGGTCTTCAAGGAACTACGTGCGTGTATAATTAACCCCTTCTGAATACATTTTTGCACACAAATTCTCAGTCCTCAAACTTAGCATGATGATTTGTTGACATATAAGAGCATCACCTTCAAATCCATAATTCTTCGTCCTGCCCTATATAGAACAACTGCTGTCCAGAACCTCAATCACCTTGTCGGCTATGGTGTGTACATTAGCACTCGAAGGTCCTCCATTAATCTGCAATAATTCAAAGCACATTTGCAGCATCAGTAGACCAATTTACATTTGATAATACGTCTGGTAAATTAATGACAGTCCAGACCTTGGTTTTAAACTGAAAATAATAGGTTTCGTAGCCAATATAGCAACTGGAAACAAAATGGAGATCCATATGAAACTCATCAAGAACCCTGGACACAAACATCAAGCAATAATTGTTCTTCTTCTTTCGGTGAAGGACTTTGATGGTAACTTCATCACCAATAATGCGCACATCTATCTCTGTATCCTTAGATTTCCTCTGAACCCAGCTATGCTTCTTCGAAAATGATGGTCCAATACTAACATCATTGTAGGAATGGCTATATTGTGATTCACGAACAACAGGCTTCGTAAAAACGTCTACCCCTCCTATGGTATCTAATTTCTTACCTCTCGTTTTCTCCACTAGTTGTTTGAGTTCATAAACTGTTCGGATAAGTTGTATGATATACTTAATAGCATCTCTAATCACAGTTGCTCTGTCCTCCTATATAGAAAAACAAGTAAATGATTTAGCGTGTTTGTTTACGCGGCTGGCCGCACAAACAAACGGATCCACGTCTAATTTTAAATAAGAAAAGCAATTAATAACTAATGTAGGGTACAAGTACCTCGGTGGAAGGATTTTTAATCAAATCCCTCAAGGTTTTGTAGTTATCATTCAACTGCCCTCTCCTTTGGAGCTCAATAGCAAAGGAGATGAGCGAAGTAGTGCCTTGCTGCTCTTGTATCAAATCAGTACATGATGTCATTCCAAGTTCGAGATCAGGTAGTTCTTCCATGGAGGGCTTGATCTGTTGTCGCAGCTGCTTAATCATCTGTTCTAAACTAGGAAGAGGAGAATAATTAATTGTAAGAAAAGAAAACCTAGATATAGAAATGAATCAGAAGTATAATGAGAGAGATGTGGAGTTGCATGCATTGTGCATGGAAGGAGCTTGGAGGTTGCAGCTGACTGACAGTCCCACTGATCACACCTTTTCTCCCTGCTACAGTATTGCAGAAAATTAATGGGTATTCTAAGCTCATTGATTAGGTAGGATTATGTTAGGAAAGAGCTACTGCAACTTATGCCAGTAACCTTAATTTGGAGAAAAGATTGTGGTTTGGTGTAGAATCACAACCATGCATATGCTACACACACATGCTTTGATTATGAATGGCCTGCAAATCTCAAGATGGCCTAAGTGTGTTGTCTGCTTGATAATACACGTGATCAAGGCAGTTTGCAGCACTGACCTTTTACCAAAAAAAAAAAGAAGAAGATAGGTGATTAAAAAGAGTGTTGTTACCTTTTAAAATGTTTTTTTATTAAAAATGTATTATTATTTTTTAAAAAAATTATTTTTAATATCAGTACATCAAAAAAAAATTTATAATAAAAAAAATCAAATCATAATCTCAAACAGTCACTAAAACTTTATTTGTTTTTGTGGTATGACGTGGTGTCTATTATATATTATTATAATTATAAATTTAAAATTATATTGATTAATTAATATATAATATATTTTTACATAAGTCCCATTAGAAACTTTCTCTTGAAATATTGGTTAAGAAAAAAAAAAAAGCTATAGCTTTTATAAAATTTATGGCTGGAACAATTTATAGCTTTTATAAACATACATATATCTTATTTAAAAAAAAAACATAAGAAAAGAAAGAGAAGAGGGGGTCCAATTCAGACCAAATTAACACAATAAAGTGACCAAATATATTAATTAAAATAATCAATAACGGGGCTCGAGCAATCTATGTTAGAAGGATGCTTAATTTTAATCAATTATAAGTACTATTAAAAATCAATTATTATTTACTTTATAGTTTTTTTTTTTAATTTTACATCAACATAATTTTGAAAATTATTTTTGTAAATGCATGTTAAAAATCATAATTAATTTTGAAGCGATATATAATTAGTAAAGAAATAATATAGATTAAAAAATTATGAATTATTAACCAACAAATCCTTGTTATTTAGACCATTTCTTCTTATAAATATTAATCTACATACAATGTTGATGTTTCTTTTAAAGAAACAAATTGATTGACATTAATTTGAAAATTAATTTGTTTCAATGTAATTGTAATTAATTTTTTATAGCAACCAGTTTTATACATATTATTTTTGTATAAGTCTAATGGTTGAAAAGGAGCTAAAGACAGGGTGATAAACCCAATGTACCTAGGCTCAGCTACGCATTGAGTCTAGGTACATATGGGTCTGGCGAGCTACCAAACTTAATATTCCTGAACTCAGCTACACGTTGAACCCGAATGAATATAGAATTGACAATTTTTCTAGGCTCCTTATTGGGCTACAAAACTTCGTTTATTTATTCTTATAATCATTAACATAAAATGTTAAGGTCAAAGATACTCATATTTCAACACCTCCAGGTGTATAAAAGTTTTCCAAGGACCTGCCACATTTTCATCAACATTAATGATGTGTAAGAGATATATATCTCTCATTAATGATAGATATATTTATTTATCATTAAGCGCTACCAGAAAAAGATGATATCTCAGTCCCTCCTCTTCACAAAAAGAGAAGACTCATGAGCTATAAATATCTCGTGAATCCTTTAGATGTCAAGTCCAAAATCTCTTGATTTTTAATATTTTTAACATGCATATTTTCAGAGTTTTTTTCTCTAAAAATATCATTGCACTTTCTCTCTCTGAAAAGATACTTACATAAGCATTGAAGAGTTTCCAAAACCACTAAAGGAAACTTTTTACAGGTACTAGTCACCAACCACCTTAACTTATTAGGCACTAAGTACTAGTTACCAGCTACCTAGGCAAAGAAGAATGAATTAAATTATTAAAATAAATAAATTAATCGATTATCTAACATATGAGTCTTGCTTTTAAATTGTTTGGATATTTTGGGACATCTGTATCTTAGATAAATTAATTATCAATCATTAAAGCTTATTGTAAATAAATTTGAAAACTAATTATTCTTCTTTTTAAAAAATTGCATGAAGAATCTTTTTTTTACACTAATCATTATTATTTTTTATAAGGTTATATGAAAAACACAAAAATAACCATTAATTATTTAGAGAAAATGATTTTGAGAAAATAAAAATTATGTAAGACTAAATGAAAAGTTAAAAAAAAAGAAAAATTAAAAAAAACACAAAGAAAGAAAGTTAGGTCCTGCATGACATTGGCTTGTTATTGAGCCTTTTTTTCTATTTAAAAAATATTTTTGAAAAACTTTTTTGTTTTAAATTTTTTGTTTTATTTTTTTAGATTATTTTGATGTATTAATATCAAAAATAAAAAAAAAATTATTTTAGTATATTTCTTATCAAAAAATAATTTAAAAAATAACTGCTAACATATATTCCAAACAGTCAAAATTAAATTAGAATCTTAAATGATGGGTCGGATGTGTACGACCTAGGAACTTTTAAAGAAAACAAAATTACAAACGGCAAGTCATCTATATGGAATGAAGCATTGTCTGCTGTAATTGCAAGCAACCACGATGCCTTTTAGCTTTATCGTTAGCAATTGTAATTGGAAAATTCAGGGGTTGTTGTTTTTGGTCTCGACACCCAA
>Ga0325403_1007016_pt1 | contig 10763 bp, 8 predicted proteins | sample PopdelMetagenome_19_FD_205665 | JGI IMG/M metagenome (GOLD analysis project Ga0325403, IMG submission 205665) | Populus deltoides microbial communities from Bellville, Georgia, United States - Xylem-PdKOR-R4 | ecosystem: Host-associated > Plants > Phyllosphere > Stem > Wood/Secondary xylem...
TATTTAATATTTATGAGAAGTTGTGATTGGTTTGTTGGATAATCTTGAGGTAAAGTAATATTTTTGCAAGTTTATTTACCTAACTTAGTTAATTAATACATGATGTCATCATAATTTTATAGAGGTTAGATATAAGTCATGGATGATCATTCATGGATATATTGAGATTCACCCCAAGGATTGTGGATGATTGATTATTGTAACGGGGTTCAGGGTTTTATTAATTTCGCAACATCTATTCCCAGAAATTTTACTGGAGGCGGTATTAGGTGTCCATGCAGGAAGTGTCAAAATAAAAAATATCTGCATCTAGATGTTGTAATGATGCATCTTCTACACAAAGAGTTTATGGAGAATTACCAGTGTTGGTATGCACATGGAGAAGTATTTGTTAGTAAGAGGAGAATGGGAGAAATGGTGGTTGGGTCAACTTCTAGTGCTAGCAACGTGTATGAAGCGGCAAATGACAACACCAATCCTTACAAAAATATGGTTATGGATGCAATGAGAATGAATCAAGGTAATGTCAGTCAATGTCCAATCATAGAAGAATAACCTAATGCAGATGCAGCTAGGTTTTTTGATTTGTTGAAAGATTCTGACGAACCATTATGGGATGGTTGCACAAACCATAGTAAATTATCGGCTGTAGCACAGGTATTTCACCATCAAGTCAGATCACGGGTTGAGTGAGGCCGGGTATGACAAAATTATTGAATGGGCGAGAAGCATTTTACCTGAAGGGAACAGGCTGAAAGAGAACTTCTATGCTGCGAAGTCCATGATGAAACCCCTAGGTTTAGGATACCAGAAAATTGACATGTGCCCTAACTTCTACATGTTATACTACCTTGAAAATGATGAGATGACCGAGTGCATGACATGTGGGCATTCCCATTACAAACCTAGAACTAGCAGGGGAAAGACTCTAGTGGCATATAAAAAACTTAGATACTTCCCGATCATACCTAGACTGCAGAGGTTATTCACGTCACCAAGGACTGCTGAGCACATGACATGACACCAAGCACATGATGCGGTTGATGGAGTGATGGTGCATCCTTCTGACGGCGAAGCGTGGAAATGCTTTAATAGTGTTCATCCTCACTTTTCAGCTGAATTAAGGAATGTGCGTCTTAGGTTGTGTACAGACGAATTCAACCCATTTGGGTCATTTGCTGCTCCTTATTCTTGTTGGCCGGTCATACTCACAGTTTATAACTTGCCACCGGGAATGTGTATGAGGCCGAAGTTCATGTTTTTATCTATTGTCATACCTGGTCCAAGCAGCCTGGGGCAGAATATAGATGTTTGTCTTCGACCGTTGATTGATGAGTTGGCCCAGTTGTGGTCCTCCGGAGCTCTAACTTATGATGTATCGAGGAAACGAAATTTCCTTATGAGGGTGGCTTTGATGTGGACTATCAATGATTTTTCAGCTTATAGAATGCTTTCTGCTTGGAGCACGCATGGGAAACTCGCATGTCCATACTGCATGGAAAACAACAAGGCATTCACGCTAGCAAACAGAGGTAAAGCTTCTTTTTTTGACTGTCATTGTCGCTTCTTGCCACTTAATCACAGGTATAGAAAGAACAGAAAAGATTTCTTTGTTGGCAGAGTTGAAAAAGATGTTGCATCCCAGCGTCTTTCTGGTGAAGAATTGCATGATGTTGTATCAGAGTACAATGACATTGTGTTTGGCCTTCAATCAGGTAAGCAAAAGTTTCATGGTTTTGGTTTGACTCATAATTGGGTAAAGCAAAGTATCTTTTGGGAGCTTCCTTATTGGAAGACCAATCTGCTCCGCCATAACCTTGACGTCATGCACATCAAAAAGAACGTGTTTGAGAATATTTTCAACACTGTCATGGATGTGAAGGGGAAGACAAAGGACAACATTAAGGCTAGATTGGATATAGCTTTATACTGTAACCGTAAAAATATGGAGTTGTTTTATGATGAGTCACGGGTCGCAAAACCAAGAGCAAGCTTCGTGTTAGAGAAAAACACACAACTACTAGTCTACAAATGGCTTAAGAGTCTGTGTTTTCCGGAAGGACATGCATCAAACATATCAAGGCTGGTTAATATAGAGGACTGCAGATTGTATGGAATGAAGAGTCACGACTGCCATGTGTTTATGCAAACACTCATCCCATTAGCTTTTCGTGATTTGTTGCCAAAGGGAATATGGGATGCACTCATGGAGATCAGTCATTTCTTTAGAGATATATGCTCTAGCAAGTTGAATGTTGAGCACATTGAGAGGCTTCAAACGAATATCGTCGAGACACTATGCAAACTTGAGATGATATTCCCTCTATCATTTTTTGACTCAATGGAGCATCTCCCTATACATCTACCGTTTGAGGCAAAAGCTGGAGGACCGGTCCAATATAGATGGATCTACCCATTCAAACGGTTAGATATTATAGTTGCAATGTAATTCATATATAAAAGTATTTTCTATGTTAATTTCTTAATTGAAAATACTTGATTAATTCAATGCAAGTACTTGTTTAATCTCAAGAAAAAGGTTAAGAACAAGTCGCATGTTGAGACTTCGATATGTGAGGCCTATATTGTTGAGGAGATCTCAACATTTATCTCGTACTATTTCGAACCTCATCTGAGAACAAGAATCAATTGCATTCCACGGCATGATGATGGCGGTGAAGTGCCTTCCAGTGGGAACTTGTCAATATTCTCCAATACTGGACGACCCATACCTAAAAATACCATCAGAGGAAGATATTTGTCGGAAATAGAGTTCAAACAAGCACACAACTATGTTCTATTTAACTGTGATGAGCTGAGACCTTTTATTCAGTAAGTTTATATATGTGTAATACTAATTAAACTTTGTTAGTAATATACTGTTAATTATATATTGTAATATCATACACTCATTATCACTTGCAGGCAACATTGACAATATTTGTTCTCCAATAACTCACAGCTGACCAAATCCCAAATCTTTCAATTACAAGATGAACAATTTGCCACGTAGTTCAGAACACATGTAAGCACTATCACAAAATCATTCTAACTTGCAAAATTACTGTACGTATGTATGTCATTACGAGATTCTCGTTCATTTACTGTTTATTGATGTACATTACATACAAGGTTTATCAAATGGGAAGGAGTGCGCTTAAGTCATTGTCTTCACTAAGCCTGGGTCTGAAAGAAAATGTAAGTGCTACAACGAGTATTTTGTCAATGGATATGTTTTCCATACTGAAGAATACGGGCAAGGAAGAAAGAGATACAACAGCGATGTTTGTGTTAAGGGATCCACTAGTAGTGAGTTAGAAGTTGACTACTATGGTAGATTAGAAGAGGTCGTCGAACTGCAATATCATAACGAGCAGAATAGAATGTTTTTATTCAAATGCTATTGGTATGACACGACTAACAGAGGAATCAGAGTTGATCCGAACTATGGTCTGGTCGAAATCAACTCAAAAGCTAGACTTCACAACATAAACGATGTCTTTGTTTTCGCAAAGCAATATCAACAAGTTTATTACACATACACCCCTTCATTTAGAAAGGATCGATCAAGAGTGGATTGGTTATCCGTTTTAAAAACAAAAACCCGGGGTCGTGTCGAGGTTGTTCAGGATGAGAACGAAGACACAACTGTGCGAAATGAAGTCTTTCAAGTTAGTGAATTGGTTAAACCATATCGAGTTGCTCCTTCGATTGAATTGGAAGAAAATTCAAATTTTCATGTTTTCGATGATAGTCTTGTTGATGTTGACGCAGAGGAGTTGAATGCTGTTTTGAGCTCTAGCGGACAAGCAAATATCAATGAAGAAGATGATATCCATATTGAAGATTGCGATGAAGGTCATGACTATTCAATTGATGACGAAGATGAAGAAAATTTTGACTAACTATCAAAATGAAGCCTTGTGGAAAACCCTTTTTTTCATGTAATTTAGATTATGGATGATATATTTTGTAATACGAAATATTTATTACTTGAAATAATTACTTGATATGCCACAATCACCGACGTCCATACCGACATAATAGGTCCATCGGCATTTCATAGAGAGTTCAAAAATAATTACTTGAAATGCCACAATCACCGACGACAATACTGGCGGAATAAGTCCGTCAGCATTTCACAGAGAGTTCGAAAATAATTACTTGAAATGCCACAATCACCGACGCTAATGCCGACAGATACATGTCCATCGGTAAGTTGTCAGCGGGTCAATTTTACTGACAAAATTACCGATGAACTGTGCGAATTCCAAAGGGTGGTGCATTAAATGCATCTCTGACCGCGTCATCTTGTCGACGGAATTATCGACGGACCACGACAAATATGGAGGGTCATTAAAAAATTTGGTGCGAAATTCAAAAATTACCGACAGAATAAATTAAAATAATAATTAATTTTATATCCGTCGGTGAATCCATCAGTAAAACTGCCATATAAGTTCCAGCGACCGCCCCTTCAGTTCAATTTTTCTTCTCCTCCATTTTTCACCTTAAATTTCAATTTTTTTCCTCTCCATTCTTCAAAGCTTTCACCTACAATCTCTAGCAAGTTTTCTTGTGAATCTTCATCAGTTTAAAAGGTATGTGTTTTTTCTATTTCATTTTACTTTAAGGGTTTTTTTTTCTAATTTTCTTTTGTTATGTTTTTTTTTGGTGTATTTTTTATAATGTAGATAAAGTCTTGAATTCAACACATTATTAAAGTAAGCATATTTCATTCCTAAAGTCTATAGTTTTTTTTAAAAAAAAATTTGAATATTTTTTATTGTTGTATTGGCATAATTATTATTAGTTAATTTGTTGAATATTTATTGTTAATGTTGAATTTACCTTAGAATTAGTAATTGAATATGTTGGAATAATTATTAATTTTACTCTATTATTGCATAATTTATGTTTAATTTTTTCCATTTATTTTAATTGTTAGTCTAGAGTTTTTTTTGAATTTATTGTTTTGTTGTATTGGCATAATTATTGAATAATTTTTTGAATTGTAATTTTTAATGTTGAATTTACCTTAGTATTAGTAATTGAATATTTTGGAATAATTGTTAATTTTACTCTATTATTGCATGATTTATGTTTAATTTTTTTCATTAATTTTAATTGTTAGTCTAGAGTTTTTTTTTAATTTATTGAATATATTTTATTGTTGTATTGGCATAATTATTGAATAATTTGTTGAATTGTAATTCTTAATTTTGAATTTACCTTAGGATTAGTAATTGAATATGTTAGAATAATTAGTATAGATTGGGTCAATTGGTTGTGGCTATTGTTAAGATGTGCAGGTTTATGGATTTGGATAGTATCCAGTATAGGGGAGGTGCTGTCAATTTTTTTTAACATTTGAATTTAATTATATAATTATTTGTATAAAATTGTGTAGATGCGTAGAATGAAAACCAGAGCTGGTCGCTCACGTATGGTCGCAGCTTGTTCGTCTAGAAGCGAGGATAATATTTCTTTAGGTGCCTCTCAAGAAGAGGCACCTACACCACCTGCGTCGTCAATCGATGTTGCCTCTTCCAGCGCTAGTTCACAGCGCAGAGGCAGCGTGCCTTCGTAGCGGAATCAATTTACCAGCAAGTATGAGACATAGTGGAAGGACGACCTTTCAATGTAAGTTTGTTAAGGTTTTAGTTTTTTTTTTTTAAAAAAATTACAATATAATTTATGAAGTAATCACTATTGAATTTATTTTATTTATTTTCAGGTTCACAAACATTGAGGCCGCCCGAGTAATATCATTGGCGTTTAAATCGTTGGTGGAGATTTTATTGTTTCAATGGAGTCAGATAACCAAGCATCCTGAATGGATGCCTCAAATCAATGCATGGTTTGATAGGTTTGAGGTTGGTGTTAATTTATAATTTTCAGCTTATTTCTAATAAATTATTAATATAATTATAAATAAATTATTATTTTTATTTAAAATTAATTATTTATACACAGAACAAATTCTGCTGGGACAGTGAGCATAACACTGTTGCGAGGAGGGTGTGGGAAAATCACGCGGCAACTAGGTAACATCGAAAACAATACAAGATTTTTTTTAGACAAAAATTTATGTTTCGAAATGTAATTTTTGGTTGTGTGAAGTAGGTTGCGTGATTTTTGGTATATATCATTAAATTAAGTTGTTGTTAATAAATCTTTTTTCATTATAGGCTACGTCTCTTGGACGTGAGCCGAGCCCGATGGAGCTATTTGTGGAGACGCACATACGTAGTCAAGACCGCCAAAAGAGGGTGCAACAGTTCGTTGATAACCATGCTCAACATTTCGTGGTATGTTTGTTCAACCATTTTATTTTGTAAGTTATTATGTTTATTGAATTGAATATGATGATTACTTTTTTTATTTTTAGGAGACCTATAATAATCGGTTGAGGGAGAGATACGGGGACGATATTTTGATCCATCTGGACTTCGATCCGGATTTATGGATGGAGGTTGGATCATCAGGTGGGCCCGATAAAAATCAGGTTTACGGGCTCTCCAACACTACGGCCGACAACTTGTGGTCGGCCCGTAGTGTTTCAACCGTTGGGAGCTCCCAATCAATATCGAGCTCCCAATCTGAGTTTGTGGCTTTGCAGCAACACACGACTCAGCTCATTGAAAAATACGACCACCTATCAGCGGAGTACGCACAACTCAAAGCGTCTCATGCACAACAAAGAGCGGAGTCTGAACAACTCAAAGTGTCTTAAGCACAACAAAGAGCGGAGTCTGAACAACAAAAAGCATCTTATGAACAACTTTGCGAAATGGTCATGAACATGGCAACACAGAGTGGAACATGTGCGCCTGATCCTTTTTGGTCGTATAACCACCAGCCTCCTCCTCCAGGACCTCCTCCTCCTCCAGCTCCACCTTTATATTAATTTGTAATAAACATTATTTACCTCTAAAATTTCATTTAATATTTTTTTTGAAACACATTCAGTTTGTAATGAATATTATTTAACTTTGATTTTTTTTGTTTTTGATGTTTAATATAAATTTTATTTGCATAATTGGTTTTTATTACCATTAATTTATATAATTTTATATTATGTATTCTAAATAATTTTTTTAAAAAAAATTTAGAAAAAACTATTACAAAGGGTTTTACCGACGGAATGAATCTGTCGGCATTTGACAGTAGCTGCCACATTCACCGACGCATTTACAAATGGATATATTTGGTCGGTATTTCATACACTCACCGACAGAATGAATCCGTCGGCATTTGACAGTAGTTGCCACAATTACCGACGAATTTACAAACGGATATATTCAGTTGGTATTTCAAACACTCACCAAAAAATTTACCGATGGTATGTATCTGTCGGTAAATCATGATATCACTGACGAAATAAAAATCCGTCGGTATATTTCAAGCGGGAAACTTTTTTTGGCGCGTAAATTCCATCTGTAAAACCATCGGCAAATGGTTTTTTGTGTTTCCGACTGATATAGCGACGGAATGTGGAATTATCGACGAAGGGAAAGCCGACGGACATAATCCGTCGGTGAAGACGTTGGTAAATAAATCACCGACGAACTGGTAATCACACACCAACGGAATATTTCCATCGGTAAAACTGTGAAATCTTGTAGTGTGCTACACAGTGCTTTGATATTATTCATAGTGATGTTTGGGGTCTTACACCACTTAATTATCATGCTCATTACAAGTACTTTGTGACATTTATTGATGATTACAGTCGGTTTACGTAGGTGTATTTCTTTCGTTCAAAATCTGAGGTCTTTTTTGTTTTCAAGTCATTTTTTGCCTATATTGAGACTCAAATTTCTACTAGTATTAAGGTATTAAGATCTGATTCGGGTAGGGAATATATGCCTCATGAATTTTATGGTTTTTTATAGCAGAAAGGTGTTGCCTTACACCGCTCTTGTCCATATACGCCACAACAAAATGGGTTGGCTGAGCGTAAGAACCGTCATCTTTTGGATGTCATTAGGACCTTATTAATTGAGTCGTCTATACCATCTAAATTCTAGATTGAAGCCTTGTTTAATGCAGTTTATTTAATCAATCGATTGTCATCTCAGGTGTTAAATTTTGATTCCCCATACTATCATCTACATAATAAGTCTCATAACTATCATGATTTGCATACTTTTCGTTATGTTTGCTTTGATTTGCCTCCTCATGAACGACACAAACTTTCTGCTCAATCTGCTAAATGTGTATTTTTCGGTTATAGTGTTTCTCACAAAGGTTTTGGTTGTTATGATATGAGCTGTAACAAATTTCATATTTCTAGAAATGTTGTTTTCTTTGAAAATCAATATTTCTTCCCTGCTAATGTTGAATCCTCCTTTGTTGCTCCTATGCTTCCTCATTTTGAGGATGTACATCTTTTGAGAGGTTCAAACCTGGAATTGTTTATGAAAGACGTCAACCAACTTTGCCCCCTTTTGAGACTGATCCACCACCTGATACTGCTCTTGAGACTGCTTTTGGGTCTTCTACTCATGAGTCTGCTCTTCGCCGCTCTACGAGAGTATCTCATTCTCCTGCTTGGTATTGTTTTTCTACTACTCTATCCACTATTAATATTCCATCATGTTACTCATACGTTGTACATCATAAGTGTTGGCAAAAAGCAATGCAGGACGAACTTCATGCTCTTCAGGATAATCATACATGGGATCTTGTTTCTTGTCCTCCTGCTGTTACCCCAATTGAGTGTAAATAGGTGTACTCGATTAAGCTTCGCTCTGAAGGAACTCTCGATCGATATAAAGCACGTTTGGTTGCTCTTGGAAATCGACAAGCGTATGGTGTTGACTATGAGGAAACTTTTGCTCCTATAGCCAAAATGACTACAGTGCACACTATTATTGCCATTACTGCTTCCCAAGGTTGGCCACTTCATCAAATAGACGTTAAAAATGCTTTTCTCCATGGTGATCTTAAAGAGGATATTTATATGACACCTCCACCTGGTTTGTTCTCATCATCTACATCAGTTATGTGTAAGTTGAAGCGGTCCTTGTATGGTTTGAAACAAGCTCCTCGAGTATGGTTTGATAAATTTCGCTCTACCTTGCTTCGCTTCCTTTTTGTGCAAAGCAAATATGATTCCTCTTTATTTCTTTACAAGATATCTATTGGTTTTGTTCTCCTTCTAGTTTATGTAGATGACATTATCATTGCTGGCACTGATTCTTTATTGATTAGCAACTTTTAACATCATCTTCAGGATTGTTTTCACATGAAGGACCTTGGTTCTCTTACTTACTTCATGGGATTGGAAGTTCATTCTTCGTCTTCTGGGGTATTTTTGCATCAACATAAATATACTCAGGACTTGATTGCTTTGGCTGGTCTTCAAGATTCTTCTTTGGTGGATACTCTTCTAGAGGTGAATGTTAAGTTTCGACGTGAAGATAGGGATCTTCTTCCTGATCCAACTCTATATGAGCAATTAGTTGGTAGATTAAATTATCTTACTATTACTCGGCCTGATATATCTTTTTTAGTTCAGCAAGTCAGTCAATTCATGCAATCTTCCTATCATATATATTTGGTGGTTATTTGTCGCATCATTCGATATCGACTTGGCTCTTCCAGCCGTGGTCTCTTCTACCCAACTGGTTCTTTTATCCGTCTTATTGCTTTTAGTGATGCTGATTGGGCAGGATGTCCTGATACACGTCGCTCTATCATGGGTTGGTGTATGTTTCTTAGTGATTCCTTGATATCTTGAAAGAGTAAGAAACAAGATCGTGTTTCCAAATCTTCGACAATATAAAGCAATGTCGGCTGCTTCCTCTAAAATTGTTTGGCTTCGTGGTCTACTTTTATAAATTGGATTTCCCTAGACTACTCCTATTCTTCTTCATGCTGGCGACACGAGTGCTATTCAGATTGCTACCAATCCTGTTTTCCATGAGCGTACCAAGCATATTGAAGTGGATTGTCATTCTATTCTAGAAGCCATGGATACTAACGTTATTTCTCTCCCACATATCTCTACTTATCTTTAAATTGCTGATGTATTTACCAAATCAATGACTCATCAACGCCATCAGTTTCTAGTTGGCAAATTGATGTTTCTTGATCACCCAACATCAATTTGAGGGGGGATATTAGTATAGTTTTGTTGATTAGAATCATTAGTTTCCATATACATAGTTGCTATTTGTGTCACGAAAATAGCTGTAAATATTTGTGTAATCATAGTGTAAATAGCTTTTTATAATTAGGCCGAGATTATAGTTAGTGGGAGCAGATTTGGTGGAATGTAAATCAGATTTATTTCTATTTAATAACAGAGACTCTGGAGAATAAAGGCATTCAACCAAAGTGACTATTGCTAATTGATACACCTCCTCTACATTGCGGTATCAAACTAGTGTTTGTTGTTCAGTTTCCATAATCCTGTTATGGACAATTAACTCATGAAAGTGGTTTGTGTATTGATCCACAGTTAATGAGCCTTGCCTCAATTGTAAAATTTCTTTGAACATCATTTTCTCATAATCAATGAGCAAATATTTTTCCTTCATTTGTTCTTTCATCTCCACCCAATTAGAAACCAGTGGATGCTGAGTACGGTGTAATTTATCTTCTAGACTTCCCGATGAGCTTATGTATGCACCTTCAATTTCATTCAGATATAATGAACTTTTTGATCCTCTAATACGTCAAACCAATCAAAATAATCCTCAATGGTCATTAACCAATCCTCAAAAGCATTAGGCTCTAATTTTTCATAAGAA
>Ga0325403_1007018_pt1 | contig 10762 bp, 8 predicted proteins | sample PopdelMetagenome_19_FD_205665 | JGI IMG/M metagenome (GOLD analysis project Ga0325403, IMG submission 205665) | Populus deltoides microbial communities from Bellville, Georgia, United States - Xylem-PdKOR-R4 | ecosystem: Host-associated > Plants > Phyllosphere > Stem > Wood/Secondary xylem...
CGCTCATGGCGCCGACGGCGTGGGGCAGCGCGTCGACCAGGGTGGGGGCGTCGACGGCGATCTTGTGGTGGTCGGTGCCGTAGCGCGCCGCGATGACGTCGGAGTACTGGAACTCGTCGCCCTCGCGCCCGCCCGCGGCGTCGAAGCCGATGGAGAACGTCGCCAGGCCGCTCTGGCCCTCCTCGGCGAGCAGGCCGACGATGAGGGAGGAGTCGAGACCGCCCGACAGCAGCACCCCGACGGGCACGTCGGCCACGAGCCTGCGGCGCACGGCGGTGCGCAGGGCGTCCTCGACGGCGTCCTCCCAGTCGCGGGCGCTCCAGCCGGCCTTCGCGGGGTCGCGCTCGTAGCTCGGCTGCCAGTAGACGGTGTCGGTGGGGGCGGCCGAGCCGCCGCGGGTCTCGTACACCCGGACCGTGGCCGGGGGCAGCTTGCGCACGCCGCGCAGCACCGTGCGCGGCGCGGGGACCACCGCGTGCCAGGTGAGGTAGTGGTGCAGCGCCACCGGGTCGATCGAGGTGTCGAGGTCCCCGGCGGCCACCAGCGCGGGCAGCGAGGAGGCGAAGCGCACCCGGCCGGGGGTCTCGGACACGTACAGCGGCTTGATGCCGAGCCGGTCGCGGGCCATGACCACGCGCCCGCTGCCGACCTCGTGGAGCACGACGGCGAACATGCCGACGAGGTGGTCGACGACGCGAGCGCCCCACTCGCGGTAGCCCTTGAGGATCACCTCGGTGTCGGAGGTGGAGCGGAACCGGTGGCCCCGGGCGCTCAGCTCGGCGCGCAGCTCGTGGTGGTTGTAGATGCAGCCGTTGAAGACGGCGACGAGCTGGTCCGCGCCCTCGCCGTCGACCATCGGCTGGGCGCCGGCGTCGGACAGGTCGATGATCGCCAGGCGCCGGTGCGCGAGGGCCACCGGGCCGCGCGCCCACTCCCCCGACCCGTCCGGGCCGCGGGGGGCCAGCACCTCCGACATGCACCGGACGGCAGCGGCGTCAGCCGGGGTCGAGTCGAACCTGAGCTCACCGGAGAGTCCGCACACCCCGGACACCCAACCGCCAGGGAGCCCGCCCCGCCAGCCCGTGGGGCCACATCCGCGGGCGCCGCCGGGCGCACGAGGAGGGCCTCAGCGCTCCAGGTGGTACCAGGCGACGCGCTGACCAGCGCTGCAGCGCACGTCCCACGCGGAGGTGAGCATGTCGAGCAGCTGCTGGCTGTGCCCGGCGATCGCCGGGGCCACCTCGCCGGGCCGGCGGTCGGAGGCCGTGGTGACCGTCAGCTGCACGCGCCGGCGGCCCAGGGAGAGCTCGACGTCGAGGTCCTCGCCGGAGCCGTGGCGCACGCCGTCGGTGGCGAGCTCGGAGGCCAGCAGCACCGCGGCGTCGATGAGGGACCTGTCGGTGACGTCGTGGTCGGACAGCGCGTCGTCGACCAGGAGGCGCACGTGGCCGACCGAGGCGGGGACCCTGGCCATCCGCAGGCGCGCCACGGTGGACCCCCCGGTGAGCAGGGAGACCGGCGCGATGGCGTCGTCGGCGGCCTCTGGCATGCGGGCACCGTAGTCCCGCCCAGCGCCTCCTGCGCGGTGATCATCGAGGCTCCCCGGCGGTCGGGCACCACCCGTCACGCATCAGCCGCCGTAGGTGACCACGACGGGGGCGTGGTCGCTGAACCGCTCCGCGTAGGTGGGGGCGCGGTCGACGACCGAGGCGCTCGCGAGCGACGCCAGGCCGGGCGTGGCCCACTGGGCGTCGATGCGCCAGCCCGTGTCGCGGTCGAAGGCCTGCCCGCGCCAGCTCCACCAGGAGTAGGGCCCGTCGACGTCGCCGGCGAGGGCGCGGGGGACGTCGACCCAGCCCTGGGCGGCCCAGGCGTCGAGGTGGGCGCGCTCCTCGGGCAGGAAGCCCGCCTTCTTGAGGTTGCCCTTCCAGTTCCTGATGTCGCGCTCGGTGTGGGCGATGTTCAGGTCGCCGACCACGAGGGCCTGGGGCCCGCCGTCGGCAGCGGTGCGGGCCAGCTGCGCCATGCGCGCGGTGACGGCCTCGAGGAACGCCATCTTGTCGTCCTGCCTGGGGGTGCCGGCCTCGCCCGAGTGGACGTAGGTGCTCACGACGGTGACGGCGCCGCCGGGCACCTCGGAGCCCTCGGGAGCCCGGACGTCGAGCTCGACCCAGCGGCCGGCGCCGTCGAAGCGGGGGGCGATCGTGGTGCGCGGCTGCCCCGAGACGGCGAGCTTCGTGGCCACGGCCACGCCGGCGCGGCCCTTGGAGCCGGCGTCGGTGGGCTCGACGTGCGCGACGTGCCAGCCGCCCCCGAGCGCCCCGTCGAGCAGGGAGCCCAGCGTCGCGTCGTCGGCGCGGACCTCCTGCAGGCAGAGCACGTCGGGCTGGCGCTGCTGGAGCCAGGTGGCCATGCCGCGCCGCACGGCGGCGCGGATGCCGTTGGTGTTGACGGTCGCGATCACGAGCGGAGCCACCCCGGCATCGTGCCGGGGTGGCTCCAGCGGGCTGCGTCGGGGTCGTCAGCTCTCGTTGCCGGCGGGCACGTCGCCCCGCCAGGAGCCGGTCTGACCGCCGCGCTCCTCGATGAACGCCTTGAACTTCTTCAGGTCGGCCTTCACCTGGTGGTCGTCGACGCCGAGCGCGGCACCGGCCTTCTCCACGAGGCCCTGGGGCTGCCAGTCCATCTGCACCGTCACCCGGGTCTGCGCGTCGGCGAGGCGGTGGAAGGTGACGACGCCGGCGTGGGTGGGCCCGTCGGCGTCGGTGGACTTCCACGCCACCCGCTCGTCCGGGTGCTGCTCGGTGACGACGGTGTCGAACTCGCGCTCCACACCGCCGACCTTCGTGGTCCAGTGCGAGTGGGTGTCGTCGACCTGCCGGATGGACTCCACACCCCCCATGAACCGGGGGAAGGTCTCGAACTGCGTCCACTGGTCGTAGGCGGTGCGGACGGGGACGTCGACGTCGATGCTCTCGGTCACGGTGGTCATGGACCCGGCGTACCCGCACCGCGCCGGTCCACACGTGCCCGCGGGTCCCCCGCACGGGGTCTGCACCCGATCTCCACCCGGCGAGCCGCTCGCTTCGGGTTCACTGGCCGCATGGCCGGACGACGCTCGCTGCGCCCCGAGGACCACCCGACCCGGCGCCGCAGGCCGGCGCTGGTGGCCGGGGGCGTCGTCGTCGGGCTGCTGGTGGCGGCGGGGGCCTCCGCGGCGGGCTGGCAGTGGCGCGAGGGCCAGCTCGACGACGCCGCGCGCCGAGCCGCCGAGCAGCTGGCGGCGGGGATGGCCGCGGGCGACCTGGCCGGGGTGCGCCTCGTGGGCGACGGCGCCGCGGACGCCCCCGCCGCGTACACCGAGGTGCTCTCCGGTCTCGACGGCCTGCGCCCCGAGGTGTCGGTGACCTCGGTGGAGCGCGACGGTGCGGCGGCCACCGCGCAGCTGGCGGTCCGCTGGCCGGTGGGCACGGCCCCCGAGGGGTGGTCGTACCCGACGAGCGCGTCGCTGTCCGAGGCCGGTGGTGGCGGCTGGACGGACACCTCCACCTGGACCGGGCGCACGCCGTGGGGCGCCCGGTACGCGCCGTCCGTCGTCGAGCCGTCGCTGGTCGAGGGCGAGCGGCTGGCCGTGCAGCGCACCCCGGCGCAGCGCGGGCAGGTGCTGGGCGGTGACGGGAGCGCGGTCGTCGCCGACGCGCCCGTGGTAGAGGTCGGGGTGCAGCCCAGCCGGGCCACCGACCCCGCGGGCCTGGCCGCGCAGCTGGCCGAGCTGCTCGACGTCGACGGCGCGGCGCTGGCCTCCCGGCTGGCGTCGGCCTCCCCGGACGCGTTCGTCCCGGTCATCACGCTGCGCCAGGCCGACTACGACGCCGTGAGCGCGCAGCTGCGCCCGCTGCCGGGCACGGTGTTCCGCACCTCGACGCTGCCCCTGGCCCCCACGCCCGCCTTCGCCCGGGCGCTCCTGGGGCGGGTGGGAAGCGCCACCCAGGAGGTCGTCGACGCGAGCGGCGGGCGCGTGGTCTCCGGTGACACCACCGGGCTGTCCGGGCTGCAGCGCACCTACGACGAGCGGCTGGCGGGCACGCCCGGCACCACCGTGCAGGCGGTCGGCGCGCAGGACGCCGGCGGCGCCGGCGGTGGTGAGGGCGCCGGCGGTGGTGAGGGCGCCGGCGGTGGTGAGGGCGCTGGCGGTGGTGAGGGCGCCGGGAGCGCGACGCGCGACCTGTTCACCTCCGAGCCGGTGGCCGGACGGGACGTGCAGCTGACCCTGGACGCGCGGGTGCAGCAGGCGGCCGACGCGGCGCTCGCGACCGCCACCAGCAAGGACGCCGAGCCCGCCGCGGCGCTCGTGGCCGTCGACGTCGCCACCGGCGCGGTGCTCGCGGTCGCCAACACGCCCACCTCGGGCGCGGACCGGGCGCTGGTCGGGCAGTACCCGCCGGGGTCGACGTTCAAGGCGGTGACCACGACGGCGCTGCTCGCCTCGGGCCTGTCCCCCGACGACACCGTGCCCTGTCCCGCGACCGCCGTCGTCGACGGGCGCTCCTTCCGCAACTTCGAGGGCGGTGCGCTGGGCCAGGTGCCCTTCAGCACCGACTTCGCGCAGTCGTGCAACACCGCCTTCGTGGGCCTGTCCGACCGCCTCGCGCCCACGGGCCTGACGGAGGCGGCCGCCGCCGTCGGCATCGGCGGCGGGTGGGACGCCGGGCTGGGCGTGGAGGCGTTCACCGGTGACGTGCCCGCCGCCGAGGGGGCCGTCGACCGCGCCGCGGCGTCGATCGGGCAGGGCACCGTGCTGGCCAGCCCGCTGGCGATGGCCGTCGCGACGTCGACGATCGCGCGCGGCAGCTGGGTGGAGCCCGCGCTGGTGCTCGACCCGGCACCGCAGTCCCGGTCCGGTGCGGCGAGCACCTCGGGCAGCACCGCCGGGACGCCGCAGCCCGATGCGGAGCGCCTGTCGGTGGTGCGCGACCTCATGCGGGAGGTCGCGGTGCGCGGCACCGCGAGCGCCCTCGCCGACGTGCCCGGAGCCCCGGTCCACGCCAAGACGGGCACCGCCGAGTTCGGCTCGGGAGACCCGCTGCCGACGCACGCGTGGACGATCGGGTTCCAGGGCGACGTGGCCTTCGCGGTGCTGGTGGAGAACGGCACGTCCGGAGGGACGACGGCGGTGCCCGTGGCCGAGGCCTTCCTCCGCGGCCTCGCCTGACCCCTCCCGCGGAGAGGCGGGAGCGCCGGCGCCGGGGCAGGGTGGTGGTCGTGAAGATCGCCGTCGCAGGAGCCCACGGGCAGGTCGCCCGCCGCCTCGTCCGCCAGCTGGTGGCCGGAGGTGACGAGGTGGTCGGCCTCGTCCGCAACCCCGACCACGTCGCCGACGTCGAGGCCGACGGCGCTCGCGCCGCCGTCGTCGACCTGGAGTCCGCGGGCGTCGACGAGGTCGTGCAGGCGCTGGAGGGCGCGACCGCCGTCGTGTTCGCGGCGGGCGCCGGGGCCGGCAGCGGCACCGAGCGCAAGGACACCGTCGACAGGGCGGCCGCCGTGCTGCTGGCCGACGCCGCGCAGGCCGCGGGCGCGGGCCGGTACGTGCTGGTGAGCTCGACCGGCGTCGACTCCGTGCGCGACGGCGCGACGCCGGAGGGCGTCGACGAGGTCTTCGTCGCCTACCTGCGGGCCAAGCTGGCCGCCGAGGAGGAGCTGCTGGGCCGTGCCGCCCGCGGTGCCTTCGAGCTGGCGGTGCTGCGGCCCGGTGCGCTCACGGACGAGCCGGGCACCGGTCGCGTGTCCCTGGAGCGGTCGCTGCCGCGCGGGGAGGTGCCCCGCGACGACGTCGCCGCCGTGCTGGCCGCGCTGCTGCGCGCCACCGACCTGCCGGCGGGCGAGGAGGGCCTGGTGCTGGAGCTCGTGGGCGGGGACGAGCCCGTCGACGCCGCCGTCTCCCGCAACCTCGTGCCCGCCCCCGCCGCCTGACCCCTCCCCGGCCGTGACCACGGGGAGGGGGGGGTGGGGGTGCCGCGCTGTCGCCGCGGGGGCAGGGTGGAACCCGATGCTCAGCACAGCCAGCCCCACAGGCAGCTCCGGCTCCCCGACCGCGACGCCACCGGCCACCGGCACCCCTGACCCGCCCGGCGCCGTCCCGTCGGCCGCCTTCGACCTGGCGACCGCCGCCGTCGAGGCTGCCCTCGCCGCGGGTGCCCGCTTCGCCGACGCGCGCGTGGTGGACCGGCGCCACGAGGCGCTGACCGCCCGCGACGGCGACCTGCGCCAGCTCTCGCAGACCACCGAGGCCGGCATCGGGGTCCGCGCGCTGGTCGGCGACGGGTGGGGCTTCGCCGCGCTGGCCGACCCGACGGGCGAGCGCGACGCCCGCGCCACCGGTGAGCGGGCCGTGGCGGTGGCCCGGGCGAGTGCGGCGGTCCGCGCCCCCGGAGCTCCCGGTCGGCGACGCGTCGAGCTGCTGCCCGTGCCACCGCAGCGCGGCGGGTGGAGCAGCGGGTGCGCGCGCGACCCGTTCGACGTCCCGCTGGCCGAGAAGGCCGACCTCCTCGTGGGCGTGACGCAGGCGATGCGGAGGGCCGGTGGCAGCGCCGTCGGCGTCGCCGAGGCCCTGTCGGCGGCGTGGGACACCCGCACCGCGTACGTCTCCAGCGAGGGCGCCCGCGTCGGGCAGCACGTGCGCGAGACCGGCGCCGGCATGCACTGCCTCGCCCTCGGGGAGCACGAGGTGCAGCGCCGCTCGTACCCCGCCTTCCGCGGCCAGTACGGCACCCGCGGCTGGGAGCTGGTCGACGAGCTCGACCTGCCGGCCCACGCCGACCGGATCGCCGAGGAGGCCGCCGCCCTGCTCAGCGCGCCGCTGTGCCCGAGCGGGGAGACCACGCTCCTGCTCGGCGGGGAGCAGATGAGCCTGCAGATCCACGAGTCGGTCGGCCACGCCATCGAGCTGGACCGCATCCTCGGGTGGGAGGCGGCCTACGCCGGCACCTCCTGGCTGGACCTGTCGCGGCTGGGCGACCTGCGCTTCGGCTCCGAGCTGATGAACATCACCATCGACCCGACCATCCCCGGCGCGCTCGGCTCGTTCGGCTACGACGACGAGGGCACGCCCGCGGCTGCGCGCGACGCGGTCCGGGACGGCGTCTGGACGGGCGTGCTGTCGGGGCGCGACTCCGCCGCGCTGGCCGGCTACGACCACGCCGGATCCGTGCGCGCCGACGGCTACGGCCGGCTGCCGATGGTCCGGATGACCAACGTGGGCCTCGAGCCCGGCCCGCACTCCCTGGAGGAGATCGTCGCCGCCACCGACGACGGCGTGCTCATGGAGCACAACCGGTCGTGGTCGATCGACGACAAGCGCCTCGACTTCCAGTTCGGCTGCGAGATCGGCTGGGAGGTGAAGGCCGGGAAGCGCGGCCGGATGCTGCGCAACCCCTCCTACACGGGCACCGGCCCGGTGTTCTGGAACAGCCTCGACATGCTGGCCGGTCGCGAGCCCGGCGAGTGGCGGGCCTGGGGCACGCCCAACTGCGGCAAGGGGCAGCCGGGCCAGGTCGGCCACACCGGCCACGGCGCCGCACCCGCCCGGTTCACCGGCGTGCGGGTGGGGGTGCGCGGATGAGCACCCAGGACGTGCACCAGCAGCACGGCGCGACCCGGCGACCGGACGCGGTCGTCGAGCGGGTCCTCGACGAGGTCCGTCGCCAGGGCGGTCCTGAGGCCGAGGCGGTGGTCCGCACCGACCACCACCGGCTGGCGCTCACGCGCTTCGCCGGCTCGGGCATCCACCAGAACACCGAGGACGACCGGACGACCGTGCACCTGCGCGTCGCCCTCGACGGCGGCCGCTCGGCGTCCGTCTCCACCACGAGCACCACGACGACGGCGCTCGCGGACCTCGTCGGCGCCGCGCTGGCCGCAGCACGGCTGAGCCCGCGCGACGCGGCGTGGCCGGGGCTGGCGGGTCCGGCGCCCGCCGCTGCGGGAGCGGGACCCGACGACGCCACCGCGGGCGCGGGACCCGCCGAGCGGGCCGCCCTGGTGGCGGCGTTCGTCGAGGCCGCCGGCGGTCTGGAGACCGCCGGATACGCGCAGACCACCCTGCTGACCAGCGCTGTCGCGGACACCGCCGGGCTGCACGCCCGGGCTGCGTCCACGGGGGCCGTCGTCGACGGCATCGCCAGGGCCCTGCCCGCCTCCGGGCTCGACGGGAACCCGCCCGACGCGTCCTTCCGCGCCGACGGCGTCGGCCGGGCCGCCGCCCGCTCCCTGGCCGACCTCGACGCCGCCGCGCTCGGCGCCCGCGCCGCCCGCCGCGCCCGGGCGCAGGCGGCTCCCGCCCAGCCGCTGCGGCGCGGTGAGCTGCCGGTGGTGCTGGAGCCGTCAGCGGTGCTCGACGTGGTCGCCGGGCTGTTGAGCTCCGCGTTCAGCGGTCGGGGGCTCGTCGAGGGGACGAGCGGGATCCGGCTCGGCGAGCAGCAGCTCGACCCGGCCCTCACGCTGCTCGACGACCCGCTCGACCCGGCGTCCACGGCCCTGCCCTTCGACACCGAGGGCACCCCGGCGTCGCGCACCGAGCTGGTGCGCGACGGCGTGCCGCGGGCGGTGACCACCGACCGGCGCACCGCGGCGGCCCTGCGCGCGACGCGCAGCGGCCTGCCCGCCCTGCCGACGACGGCCGGCGCCCACGACGCCAGCGACACCTGGGGCCCGGTGGCGCAGGCCCCGGCGCTCTCCCCGGGCCGCGGCGGCTCGGTGGACGAGCTCGTCGCGGGGTTGGAGCACGGCCTGCTCGTGTGCGACCTCTGGTACACCCGCCTCGCGGAGGCGCGGCGGTCCGTCTGGACGGGGCTCACGCGCAACGGCACGTTCCTCGTGCGCGACGGCGAGGTCGTCGGTCCGGTGGGCGTGCTGCGGTTCACCCAGTCCTACCTGGAGGCCCTGGCCCCCGGTGCGGTGGTGGTCGGGTCGCAGACCGAGGCGCTCCCCCGCGCCCTGACGTTCGGGGCGGCGGGGACGGCCCGCGTCGTCGTCCCGCCGCTGCGCCTGGCGCGCTGGAACGTCACCGGCGGCGCCGCCACCTGACCCCCACCTCGGCCGTGGTCCCACCAGGATCCGCCATCACGAGGGGGGTGGCGAGGCGGCGGCGGAGGGTTCGGGGCAGCATCACGGGGTGCCGTCCGCCCCCACCCCCCGCACCGTCGTGTGGAACGCCTTCAACGGGCGCTACGCCGACAACCCCCGCGCCCTCCACGAGGGCCTGCTCGCCCGCGGCCTCGACGAGAGCGCCGGGTGGAACCACGTCTGGATGGCCGACCCGCGGCACACCAGCGCCTTCCCCGAGGGCGTGCGCACCGTGCCGGTCCGCAGCGCCGAGTGCGCGCAGGCCCTCGCGAGCGCTGACGCCGTCGTCGCCAACTGCCACGTCACCCTGGACCCCTGGCCCGCGGGGCGGCCCGGGGGCGAGCCGCGCTTCCTGCAGACCTGGCACGGGACGCCGCTGAAGCGGATCCACCGCAGCGCGGCCTCGCTGCCCGCCGAGGACGTGCTCGCCGAGCTCGACACCGACATCTCCCGCTGGGACGCCCTCGTCACGCCCAGCCCGGAGGCGACGCGGCTGCTGCGCGAGGCCTTCGCCTTCGACGGCGAGGTGCTGGAGACCGGGTACCCCCGCAACGACCTGCTCTCCGCCCCCGACGCGGCCGAGCGCCGGGCCGCGGTGCGCGCGCAGCTGGGGATCCCCGGAGGCGCGACGGCGGTGCTGCTCGCGCCGACCTACCGCGACGACGAGGCGAACGGCTCCGGTGACCTGCCGCTGGGCTTCGACGTGCCCGAGCTGCTGGACGCCCTGGGTGACGACGTGGTGCTCGTGCTGCGCCTGCACTACTACGTGGCCGACCGGCTCACCCTGTCGCGCGACCCGCGCGTCGTCGACGCCTCGCGCCACCCCGACGTCGCCGAGCTGTACCTGGCGGCCGACGCGCTGGTCACCGACTACTCCTCGTCGATGTTCGACTTCGCCGTGACCGGCCGCCCGGTGGTGCTGTACGCCTACGACCTCGACCGCTACCGCGACGTGCTCCGCGGCTTCACGTTCGACCTGCGCTCGGAGGGCCCCGGACCGCTCATCACCCAGCCGCACGAGCTGGCCGAGGCCCTCGGCGACCTGCCCGGCGTGGCCGCGGCGTTCACCGACCAGTACTCGGCCTTCCGGGAGCGGTGGACGTCCCTGGAGGACGGGCGCGCCACCGACCGGGTGCTCGACGCGTTCTTCGGTCCCCTGGCGTGAGCAGCTGGTGGCGGACGGCGGTCGTCTACCAGGTGCTGCTGCGCAGCTTCGCCGACGGTGACGGCGACGGCACCGGTGACCTCGCCGGTCTGCGGGCGCGGCTGCCCCACCTGGCGGCTCTCGGCGTCGACGCGGTCTGGGTGAACCCCTGGTACCCCTCGCCGATGGTCGACGCCGGCTACGACGTCGCCGACTACCGCGACGTGGACCCGGCGTACGGGACCCTCGAGGAGGCGACGGCGTTCGTCGCCGAGGCGCACGCGCTGGGGATGCGCGTGCTGCTCGACGTCGTCCCCAACCACACCTCCGACGCCCACCCCTGGTTCCGGGCGGCGCTGGCCGGCGACGAGGCGGCGCGGGCGCGGTACCTGTTCCGCCCCGGCCGGGGTGACGACGGCGGCGAGCCCCCGAACGACTGGGACTCCTCCTTCCGCGGCCCGGCCTGGACCCGCTCGACCGACCCCGCCACGGGCGAGC
>Ga0325403_1007020_pt1 | contig 10761 bp, 6 predicted proteins | sample PopdelMetagenome_19_FD_205665 | JGI IMG/M metagenome (GOLD analysis project Ga0325403, IMG submission 205665) | Populus deltoides microbial communities from Bellville, Georgia, United States - Xylem-PdKOR-R4 | ecosystem: Host-associated > Plants > Phyllosphere > Stem > Wood/Secondary xylem...
CGGTCGAAGACGGCCTGCGGGGAACGGCTCCACCAGGTGTCGCCGTCGACGTACAGGCAGCGCCCGCCGTCGGAAGCCGCCAGCGCGGCAGCCAGGACCTCGATCTTGGCGCGCCACACGTACTGGAGCGGGCCCATCCAGGCGCGGGCCTGGTCGGGGCTGACCTCCACCACCTCGACGGGCAGGTCCGACCACGCCTCCGGCCGGTCGGTCCACATCTGGATGCGCCACCCCGCCCCGCCGCCCTCGGAGAGGTGCCGGGCCGCCGTCTGCACCGAGAAGCGCACCTCGTCGACGTGACGGCCCTCGCCGAAGCTGATGTACACGAGATGATCCACCGGGGCATCCTGGGGCAAGCCCCGGGTCCGACGGCAAACCCGCAGGCCAGGCGGTCGGCGAACGGGTGGTGTCAGTGCGGTCGGCAGCCCCCCGCCCCCGGGGGCGTCAGCGGGCGGCGCCCGCCAGAGCGGGCTGGTCCACGGGGAGCACGGCGTCGAGCAGGGCGGTGGCCCACTCCAGCACCGCGCGGTCGCGCAGCGGCTGGCCGCCCACGCGGGCCGTCATCGGCTGCGGCACGAGCACCGCGCGCAGCGCCGACTTGACCAGCGTGCCCGGGTAGAGGCGCTGCACGCGCAGCTCCTGGCTCTCGCGCAGCTCGACGGGGGCGAACCTGATGTTCCTGCCCTGCAGGGACACCTCGCTGACCCCCGAGGCACGGGCCCGGACCCTGAAGCGCGCCACCGCCAGGAGGTTCTCGACCTGCTCGGTGGGCTCGCCGTAGCGGTCGACCAGCTCGGCGCGCACGGCGGCGACGTCGTCGTCGGAGGTCGCCGCCGCGAGCTTGCGGTAGGCCTCCAGGCGCAGCCGCTCGTGGGGCACGTAGTCGTGCGGGAGCAGGCCGTCGACGGGCAGCTCGATCTTCGCCTCCGGCAGACCCTCCTCCTTGGGACCGTCGCGGTACTCCGCCACGGCCTCCCCCACCAGGCGCACGTACAGGTCGAACCCGACCCCGGCGATGTGCCCCGACTGCTCACCGCCCAGCAGGTTGCCCGCACCGCGGATCTCCAGGTCCTTCATGGCCACCTGCATGCCCGCGCCGAGGTCGGTGTGGGAGGCGATGGTGGCGAGCCTGTCGTGCGCGGTCTCCGTCAGCGGCCGGTCGGGCGGGTACATGAAGTAGGCGTACGCGCGCTCGCGCCCGCGTCCCACGCGGCCGCGGAGCTGGTGGAGCTGGGACAGGCCGAGCAGGTCGGCCCGCTCCAGGACCAGCGTGTTGGCGTTGGAGATGTCCAGGCCGGTCTCGACGATCGTGGTGCAGACGAGCACGTCGGCCCGCTTCTCCCAGAAGTCGACGATGACCTCCTCCAGGCGGTGCTCGGGCATCTTGCCGTGCGCCGTCGCGATGCGGGCCTCGGGCACGAGCTCGGCCAGGCGCGCCGCCGCCCTGTCGATCGACTCCACCTTGTTGTGCACGTAGAAGACCTGGCCCTCGCGCAGCAGCTCGCGGCGGATGGCCGCGGCGACCTGCCGCTCCTCGTAGGCGCCGACGTAGGTGAGGACGGGGTGGCGCTCCTCCGGCGGCGTCGCCAGCGTCGACATCTCGCGGATGCCCGTGACGGCCATCTCCAGCGTGCGCGGGATCGGTGTGGCGCTCATCGCGAGCACGTCGACGTTGGTGCGCAGCGTCTTGAGCAGCTCCTTGTGCTCGACGCCGAAGCGCTGCTCCTCGTCGATGATGACCAGGCCGAGGTCCTTGGCGCGGTACTCCCCGCCGAGCAGGCGGTGGGTGCCGATCACGACGTCGACGGTGCCGTCGGCGAGGCCCTCCTTGACCGCCGCGGACTCCTTCGCGGTCACGAACCGGCTCAGTGCGCGGACGGTGACCGGGAAGGGGGCGAAGCGCTCCGAGAACGTCTCCAGGTGCTGCTGCACCAGCAGGGTGGTCGGCACGAGCACGAGGACCTGCTTGCCCTCCTGGACGGCCTTGAAGGCGGCCCGCACGGCGATCTCGGTCTTGCCGTAGCCGACGTCGCCGCAGATCAGGCGGTCCATGGGGACGACGCGCTCCATGTCGGCCTTGACCTCGTCGATGGTGACGAGCTGGTCGGGGGTCTCCACGAACGGGAAGGCGTCCTCCAGCTCGCGCTGCCAGGGGGTGTCCGGGCCGAAGGCGTGGCCCTGGGTGGCCATGCGCGCGCTGTAGAGCTTGATGAGGTCGCCGGCGATCTCCTTGACCGCCTTGCGGGCCCGCCCCTTGGTCTTCGACCAGTCGGCCCCGCCCATCTTGTTCAGGGCCGGCGCCTCGCCCCCCACGTACCGGGTGACCTGGTCGAGGGTGTCGGTGGGCACGAAGAGCCGGTCGCCCGGCTGGCCGCGCTTGGACGGCGCGTACTCGATCACGAGGTACTCGCGGGTGGCGCCCTGCAGGGTGCGCTGGACCATCTCCACGTACCGCCCGACGCCGTGCTGCTCGTGGACCACGAAGTCGCCGGTCTTCAGCTGCAGCGGGTCGACGGCGTTGCGGCGCACCCGGCTGGGCATGCGCTTGGCGTCCTTGGCGGACATCGGGCCCGAGGTCCCGAGGAGGTCGGCCTCGGTGAGCAGGGCGAGCTTCAGGTCGGTCGCGACGAACCCGTGGCCCAGGTGGGCGGTGGTGACCCGCACCACGCCGGGCTCCGGGGCGGCGTCGAGGTCGTCGGCGCGGGCGGCGGGCACGTCGGCGTCGCGCAGCACCTCCGCGAGGCGGTCGGCGCTGCCCTGGGCGGCGGCGGTGGCCACCAGGCGCCAGCCGGCGCCGACGAGGGCGCGCACGTCGGCCAGGACGGCGGGGACGTCTCCCGAGTGCCCCTCCACCGGGCGCGCGCCGACGGTGAGGACGACGGCGTCGTCGGAGCCCTCCGCCGCCCCGGCCGCGAGCTCGGCGTCGGTGGTGAAGGAGGTGAGCGTCCACCAGGGGCGCCCGGTGGCCAGCGCGTGGGCGCGGGTGGCCGCGAAGGTGGTGTAGCTGGCGCGCTCCAGGCCGAGGTCGACCGGGACCTGCCCGCCGGAGGCGGCGTTGGCCCACGCGGCCGCCAGGAACTCCTCGCTGGTGGCGACCAGGTCGTGGGCGCGGCTGCGGACGCGCTCGGGGTCGACGACGACGACGTGGGTGCCCTGCGGCAGCACGTCGAGCAGCGGCTGCATCCCGTCGACCAGGGCGGGCGCGAGCGACTCCATGCCCTCGACCGCCACGCCGCCGGCGATCTTGTCCAGCATCTCGGCGGCGCCGGGCAGCCGGTCCTTGAGGGCGGCGGCCCGCTGGCGGACCACGTCGGTCAGCAGCAGCTCGCGGCACGGCGGGGCCCACAGGCCCTCGGGCACCACCTCCAGGGAGCGCTGGTCGGCCACGGAGAAGGCGCGCACCTCGTCGACCTCGTCGCCGAACAGCTCCACCCGCAGGGGGTGGTCGGCCGTGGGCGGGAAGACGTCGAGGATGCCGCCGCGGACCGCGACGTCGCCGCGGCGCTCGACCATCTCGGTGCGCGTGTACGCCGCAGCGGCCAGCGCGCGCACGACCTCGTCGAGGTCGACGACGTCGCCGGCGCGCAGCTGGACGGGCTCGAGGTCACCCAGGCCGCTGACCAGCGGCTGCAGGACGGCGCGCACGGGCGCCACGACGACGCTGACGCGCCCGGTCTCCGCGCTCCGCTCACCGGGGGCGCCCGGGTGGGCCAGGCGCCGCAGCACCGCGAGGCGGCGGCCTACCGTGTCGGACCGGGGCGAGAGGCGCTCGTGCGGCAGGGTCTCCCAGCTGGGGAACTCCACCACCGACGCCGGCTCGAGGAAGCAGCGGAGCTCGGCGGCGAGGTCCTCGCACTGCCGGCCGGTGGCGGTGACCAGCAGCACCGGACGGCCCGCGCCGCCTCCCGCCCGCTCACCGGCGAGGGCGGCCACCAGCGCCGCGCGCGCCCCCGGCGGCACGGCGACGTCGAGGAGCGGGGTGTCGCCGGCGCGCGCGTGGGCGAGGGCGCGGTCGAACCCGCGGTCGGGCAGCAGGGCGGAGACGATCCCGGTCAGCGGCACGAGGACCAAGGGTAGGTCGCCCGGCGGACACCCGCTCCGGCCAGCGGCGCGGTCCCGGTCCGCCGCTCCCGCGCCGCCCGGCGGCCGTCTGCCTGAGGGGGGCCCCCGTCCGCACCACGGCGCGTGCGCGACGCCCGGTCGCTGTGGGTAGTTTCGACCCCGATGCACGCCGCCCGAGGTCCGTCCGACGACAGCGGTGCCACCGCTGCCCTGCGCGGACTGCTGCGCCGCGGGGGCGGGAGGGCCCTGCGGACCGCGGCGTCCCTGCGCGCCCGCGCGCGCCTGGCCGCGGTCCCCCTCGACCGCTACGCCCCGCGCAGCGCGCTGCGCCTGCCCGAGCACCACCCCCAGCGGGCGGCGGTCGCCGCGGTCGACGCGCACAACCACCTGGGCACCTGGCTGAACGACGGCGCCGCCTGGATGGCGCCCGACGTGCGGGCCCTGCTCGACACCATGGACGCCACCGGCGTCGAGGCCGTGGTCAACCTCGACGGCCGGTGGGGCGCCGAGCTCGAGGCCAACCTGGACCGCTACGACCGCGCCCACCCCGGCAGGTTCGCCACGTTCTGCCACGTCGACTGGGCGGCCCTGTCCGACGGTCGCGGGGTGCCCGCCCTGGTCGCCCAGCTGGAGGCCGCCGCCGCCGCGGGCGCCGCGGGCCTGAAGGTCTGGAAGGACCTGGGCCTGCGGGTGCGCGACGGCTCGGGCCGGCTCGTGCTGCCCGACGACGAGCGCCTGGCGCCGCTGTGGCGGCGCGCCGGTGAGCTCGGCCTCCCCGCCGTGGTGCACGTCGCCGACCCGCTGACGTTCTTCGCCCCCGTCGACCGGCACAACGAGCGCCTCGAGGAGCTGCTGGCCCACCCGGACTGGGCGCTCCACGGGCGGGGCGTGCCCGCGCACGACGTCCTGCTGCGGTCCTTCGCCTCCCTGGTGGCCGCCCACCCCGGCACGCGCTTCGTCGGGGCCCACGTGGCCTCCAGCGCCGAGGACCTCGCCGCCGCGGGCGCCCTGCTGGACGCCCACCCCAACCTGGCCGTCGACCTGTCGGGGCGCGCGGCCGAGCTCGGCCGCCAGCCCCGCGCCGCCGCCGACCTGCTGCGCCGGCACGCGGGCCGGGTGCTGTGGGGCAGCGACTCCTTCGGCTTCGACGAGGCGGAGGTGCGGACGTGGTTCCGCCTCCTGGAGACCGCCGACGAGCACTTCCCGTACTCGACGTCCCCCGTGCCCCCCCAGGGCCGGTGGGCCGTCAGCGGCCTGGCCCTGGAGGACGCCGTGCTCGAGCAGGTCTACCGGGGTGCCGCCCGGTCGTGGATCCCGGCGCTCGCCCGGTGACCGGCCGGCGGAGGGGGGTGCTGCTCGTCGAGGCGCACCTCGAGGAGAGCGGCGGCCTGCGGGTCAGCCACGAGGTGGCCCGGCGCCTGCCGGGGGCCGGTGTGCCCGCGCGGATGTTCGTGCTGCAGCGCTCGACGTCGGGCAAGCCGCTGCTGGACGTCGACCCCTCGGTGGAGGTGGTCCACGGGACGTCGCGGCCGGTGCAGCTGCGCCGCGCCCTGGTGCCGTCGCTGCTGCGCCTGGTCGGGCAGGCGCGCCGCAGCGACGTCGTGCTGTCCGGCAGCGAGATCGGATACGGCCTGCTCGCCGGGTGGCTCGCCGCGCGGCTGGCGCGGCGCCCGTTCGCGGTGATCGTCCAGAGCCAGCTGCAGCACGCCCTCGACGAGTGGGTCCCGCCGCGCCTGCACGGCGTGACGCGGTGGGTCCACGCCCGCACCGACCTCGCGCTCTGCGTCTCGGCGGGCCTCGTGGAGCAGCTGCTCGCCGCCGGGCTGCCGGAGTCGCGCGCGGTGGTGGTCCCGGTGGGCGTCGACGTCGACGCGGTGCGCCGCGCGGGGGTGCTCCCCCTGGCCCCGCCGCTGGCGGACCTCGTCGGCGACCGGCCCTTCGCGGTGGCCGCGGGCCGCCTGTCGACGTCCAAGGGCTTCGACGTGCTGCTGCGCGCCTGGGCGCTGGCGCGGGAGCGCTCCGACGCGGTCCGCCGGCACGTCCTGCTGGTCATCGGCGAGGGTGACGACCGCCCTGCGCTCGAGGCGCTCGTCGACGAGCTCGGGCTGCGCGGCGCGGTGCACCTGCCGGGCTTCTCCGACCAGGTGCAGCGCGCCCTGGCCTCGGCGTCGCTGTTCGTGCTCTCGTCGCGCTACGAGGGCATGGGCAGCTTCGTGCTGCTCGAGGCGATGGCCCACGGCACCCCCGTGGTGGCCACCGACTGCCGCTCCGGCCCGCGCGAGCTGCTCGACGGCGGCGCTCTCGGCGCCCTCGTCCCCGTCGACGACCCGGAGGCCCTCGCCGCTGCCGTCGTGGCGCACGCCGAGCACCCGCAGCGGCTCGCCGCCACGGCGGAGGCCCGGCGCGAGCGCGCCGAGCAGTTCACCCCGCAGCGCTGGGTGGCGGAGGTGGCGCGGGCGCTGGCCCCGTGGTCGCCGCCGTCCTCCCTCAGGAGGCCAGAGACCCCCCGCTGACGCCGGGCGGGCCGTCCGCAGCGTCCGCGGGCACGTCGGCGAGGCGGCCGTCGGGCAGGAGGGGCAGGGAGCCCGGCACGGCGCGCGCCGCCTCGGGCACCCGCACGGGGGCGGGGGCGGCGGCACCGCTGATGAGGTCGGCGGCCTTCTCGGCCAGCACCATCACCGGGGCGTAGCTGTTGCCGTTGGGCATCAGCGGGATGGCCGAGGCGTCGACCACGCGCAGGCCGGGCAGGCCGTGGACGCCGAGCGTGGCCGGGTCGAGGACCGCGGCGTCGTCGACGCCCATGCGGGCGGTCGAGGTGGGGTGCAGCCCCGTGCGGGCGGTGCGCTGGACGAAGGAGAGGATCTCCTCGTCGGTGACCACGTGCGTGCCCGGGACCACCTCGCCGCCGTCGAACGGCTCGAAGGCGGGCTGGGAGAGCAGCTCGCGCACGGTGCGCAGCACCCGGACCCACGCCTGGCGGTCGGAATCGGTCGACAAGTAGTTGTTGCGGATCACCGGGGCGGCGGCGGGGTCGGTGGAGCGCAGGGTGACGCTGCCGCGGGAGGTCACCCGGCCCGGGTAGGCGTACAGCTGGTAGCCGTGGCCCTCGACGACCGGCATGCCGGCCACCGGCCACACCAGCGACGAGAAGAAGACCGTCGCGTCGGGGGCGAGGGCGTCGGGCGTGGTGCGCAGGAAGCCGCCCGCCTCGATGTGCGTGCTCGCACCGGGGCCGCTGCCGAGGGCGAGCCAGCGGGCCGCCGCCGAGAGGAGCTGGGGCCTGCCCTTGATGCCGTTCGCGCCGACCGGGCGCGAGCTGCGGTGCTGCACGAACGCGCCGAGGTGGTCCTGCAGGTCGCGCCCGACGCCGGGCAGGTGGTGGACCACCTCGACCCCGGCGGCCTCGAGCTCGTCGCGGGGGCCGATGCCGGACAGCAGCATCAGCTGGGGCGTGGCGAACGCGCCGGCGGCCAGCACGACCTCCCCGGCGCGCACCTCCCGCTCCGGTCCCGCGGAGCGCCCGTCGCTGACCCGGTAGCGCACGCCGACGGCGCGACCGCCCTCGACCACGACGCGCGTGACCAGGGCGTGGCACTGCACGCGCAGCGGGGAGCGGCCGCGACCCGAGCGCTGCCCCCCGAGGTGCTTGGTGAGGTAGGCGTCGGCGGCGGTGGTGCGCCGGCCGTGCGACTGCGCCTTCTCGAACCGGCCGACGCCGTCCTGCACCTCGTTGGGGTCGCTGCTGACGGGGTGGCCCGCCTGGCGCGCGGCGGCGAAGAACGCCTCGTGCAGCGGGCCTGCGGCCGGGTCCTGGGTGAGGACGTGCGCGCCGCCGCGTCCGCGGGTGGGGCCGGCGCTGCGCGCGGTGGCCGCCTCGACGCGCTGGAAGTACGGGACGAGGTGGGAGTAGTCCCACGAGGGGTCGCCGGTCATCGCGGCCCAGCCGTCGTAGTCGGCGGCGTGCCCGCGCTGGTAGAGCATCCCGTTGATGGCGCTGGAACCGCCGAGCGCCTTGCCGCGGGGGTGGTTGATGCGGCGGCGGAAGAGCCAGGGCTCCTCCTCGCCGACGTACTTCCAGTCGTAGCGGGCGTCGCCCACGGCGCGGTACATGCCCAGCGGCATCCGGACCTCGACGTCCCACGGGTGCACCGGGCCGCCGGCCTCCAGCACCAGGACCGAGGAGGCGCCCGCCTCGACGAGGCGGCCGGCGACGACGCTGCCGGCCGAACCGCCGCCCACCACGACGACGTCGACGTGCTCGACGCCGCCACCGGCTCCGCCGCGGCGGGCGGCCGGGATGCGCGCGGGGCGGTGGACAGCCATGGGGACCCTCATCTCGTCACAAGCAGTTGCTCAAGCACACTACGTCGTCGGCGCCGGTGGCCCGATGATCACCACGGTCGCACGCCGGCGCCCGGCCGGACAGCAGACCACCCGACCGGGCCAGAGATCCACCTCCGACACCCCAAGAGGCGGTCAAGACCCGGTCAAGACCAGGACGGCGCCGGTCCGCCACCCGGCAGGGCCACCAGGTCGGGGGTCACCCCGGCCACCGAGGAGGCCCCCGCGAGGGCCATCGCGTGGGCCAGGTCGGCGACCACCTCGGCCACGCACGCGGCGGCCGCGTCGGCGCCACCGCTCGCCAGGGCCCACAGCACCGGGCGGCCCAGCAGCACCGCGTCGGCCCCCAGGGCCAGCGCCACGAGCACGTCGGCGCCGGAGCGCACTCCCCCGTCGACCAGCACCACCGGGCGGCGCCCGGCGGCCGGCCCCCGGGTCAGGGGTCCGTGGGCGCGCACGGCGGCCGCGACCTCGGGGAGCGCGAGCGCGCTCGGGACGGACCTGTCGAGCTGGCGCCCGCCGTGGTTGGAGACGACGACCCCTGCCGCCCCGGCGGCCAGGCACGCCTCGGCGTCGTCGGCGCGCAGGACGCCCTTGACGAGCACGGGCAGGCCGGAGACCTCGTTCAGCCAGGCGATGGTGCCCAGGTCGATCGAGGGGTCCTGCTCGGCCGCGGCGCGCTGCCCGGCGACGTCCACCGCGGCGCCCCCGGCGGCGGCGCGCTCGGCGAAGTGCGGCGCCAGGTTGACGAGGAACTGGTCGTCGGGCACCGCGAGGCGCGTGCCCGTCACCCGGCGCTTGCGCCCCACGTAGGGCGTGTCACCGGTGAGCACGAGCGCACCGGCCCCCGCGGCCACCGCGCGGCGCACCAGCGCCTCGGTCAGCGCGCGGTCCTTCATCACGTAGACCTGGAACCACCACGGCGCCCCGTGCTCGGCGGCCGCCGCGGCGACCTCTTCCACCGCCCGCGAGGAGCGGGTCGACAGGCCCAGAAGGCCGCCTCCCCGCCCCGCCGCCGCGGCGGTGGCGAGCTCGCCGTCGTCCGTCGCCAGCGCGTGGAAGGCCATCGGCGCGATGCCGACCGGGTGCGCCACGGGCACGCCCAGCAGCTCCGTCGCCGTGCTGACCAACGACACGTCGCGCAGCACCCGCGGCCTCAGGCGGTAGGACGACCACGCCGCCTGGCCCTCGCGGCGGGTGACCTCCCCGCCGGCCCCGGCGTCGTAGTAGTCGAAGACCTCCGGGGCGAGCCGCTCGACGGCAGCCCGCCGCTGGGCCACCAGCAGCGGCAGACCCGCCGCGGCGCCCCCGTCGAGCGAGCTCACGGGCGGCTCAGTCCTTCCAGGTCTTCCACTCCGCCCTGCCGGCGTCCCACAGGCCGTTCAGCTCCTTCCAGTCGCGGAAGGTGTCCATGCCGAGCCAGTAGCCCTCGTGCTTGTAGACGCCCAGCTCGCCGTCGCGGGCCAGCCGGCCCAGCGGAGCGTGCTCGAGCATCTCCTCGGTGCGCTCGGCGTCGAGGTAGCCCTCCACGAAGGAGCGCTCGAAGAAGAAGAAGCCGCCGTTGACGTAGTCCGTCTGCGTGGTGGGCTTCTCGTTGAACTCCTTCACCGCGTCGCCCTCGACCTGCATCTCGCCGTAGCGGCCGCTGGGGTGGACGCCGGTCAGGGTGCCGGTCTTGCCGGAGGCGACGTGCTGCTCCAGGGCGGTGGACACGTCGACGGAGCCGATCCCGTCACCGTAGGTGAGCGCGAAGCGGGGGGCGTCGAGGTACTTCGCAGCGCGCGCGATGCGGGCGCCGGTGGCCGTGGTCAGGCCCGTCTCGACGAACGTGATCTCCCAGTCCTCGTCGGAGGTGTCCGTGTGGAACTCCAGCGGCTTCGACCCGTTCGTGTGCAGCGTCAGGTCCGAGGACCGGACGCGGCTGTCGAGGAAGTACGACTTGATCATGTCGCCCTTGTAGCCCAGGCACAGCACGAACTTCCGGAAGCCGTGCGAGGAGTACAGCTTCATGATGTGCCACAGGATCGGGCGGCCGCCGACGTCGACCAGGCCCTTCGGCAGCTGCTCGCTGGCCTCGCGCAGGCGCGTGCCCATGCCCCCGCAGAGGATGACGACGGGGATCTCGGAGACCGGGACCCCGGTCGGGGCGGTCTGGTCTGCTGCGGTCATGGGGAAGCCCTCCGGGTGCGTGGCAGCTGGGGTGTCCTCGGCACTCTAGGCACGCAGGGTGACGTCGCCGAGCGCGAAGGACCCGACCGGGCGACGCCCGGTCGGGTCAGGTGCGCGGAGCGGAGCGGGCGCGGGACGCACCGCGCGGTCCGCCGCGGGGGCCCCGCCGGCCCTGCGCCGAGACCCCTG
>Ga0325403_1007023_pt1 | contig 10758 bp, 6 predicted proteins | sample PopdelMetagenome_19_FD_205665 | JGI IMG/M metagenome (GOLD analysis project Ga0325403, IMG submission 205665) | Populus deltoides microbial communities from Bellville, Georgia, United States - Xylem-PdKOR-R4 | ecosystem: Host-associated > Plants > Phyllosphere > Stem > Wood/Secondary xylem...
CTAGTTTCTCCATGCAATGATGTTTTAAGGCTTTTTGTGCCTTCTTTTGAGCTGTAGTTTACATACATACAAATGGAAACATAGGGGTCTCCATGTGGTTTGATTAGGCTAGCAAGTCTTAGACCCAGTATTAAATTACTTGAAATTAGCATGGTTTTGCCTCAAGACCATAAAATATAAAAAATTAAGGGCAAACATAAAAAGTAATCCATAGTTAGTCTCATTTTTGCCACTAAACATTTTTTTTTGTATCAATTTTACTTTTAGATCTTAGAAACTATCAATTAATTAAATCCATTATTTTATAAAGAATTCAATGGTTTTTGTTAGGTTATTCTAAATAAAAGCTCTAATTGAAAAATCAAAATAACTTAAAAGTAAAATTGATAAAAAAAAAATATAGTTTATATACAAAACTGAGACCATCCTAATATATAGTTTCTAATAGTTTAGGGGGTTATATATGATGTTTGTTTAAAATTAAAAATCAAAGATCAACATTTAATTATTTTATTGTGACGGTGATAGGGTGTTGCCATGGGTCAATTTTCCCATAACTAAATTATTTAGTGGTGGTGGTGTACCTCAAGAAAAGCTAAGAAAATGATGTTGATATTTGACGCATCTCATCAACAAACTAAAAAAAAAAATAAAAAAAAAAAAAAAATTTGGAACAATTCAAGCAGCAATGCTAAAAAAAGCATATTGTATTGGTCCCTCCTCCTCCTCCTCCTCCTCCTCCTCCTTCCTCTCCTTCTTCTTCTAGGTCACATCATATATAAATCTGCTGGCAGTGATAAATTTCTTCTTCTAACGTTTCCCCTGCATGTAGATCTGCTAAAAATGCATTCAATCAGTTTGTGTGACCAATTTTTCGTAGCATTGCTTGTAGGCAAAAGTGAGTCTGTACACCATGCACGATCAATTTGATGAAGAAACAAATATCTTAGTTGCATATTTTCTACTTGAATTATTTTAAATTATTTTCTACTCGAATTATTTTAAATTCTTCTTCTAATGTAATTCAACTGTTTTTTAAATTATTTTTTACTTGAAAAAAATATTAAATTAATATTTTTAGATGCTTTGAAGTAGTTTTGATATGTGCTTATATTAAAAGTAAAAAAATATAAAAAAACATTATTTTTATGTATTTTTTTTATTAAAAACATTTTTAAAAACACACCATGCTTTGTATTACTAAACATATACTTAATATGTCGTTATATAATAATATATATCTTTAATTTGTTGTTATATCTTTAATTGAGCTAATATTATCCTTTAATATGCTTTAAGTTTCTAATATATTTTACCTATAAGATTATCATGTGCACATCACGTAAGTACTGATTGTGGTGAGTTAATTTAAAAATCTCATCCAAATGATTTATTGTTAGAAACATAATATATATTTAAGTCATTATACAAGGACATATGAAGCCATTTCGGTTAAAATATTTTTAGATCTTGTGGCTCAGACAAGAACATGATCTTTCTTTAATCGGACAGAAGATTTGTCTTTATTCAGGACACCACTCGATTGTAAAGCCATGTAAGAAAAGTAGTTGTAAACTTTAGTACAAAATCTTTATGATTTTGGAAAGTGTTACAAGGTGATCTGTCATTAAGATCGGATATTATCTGACCTGCATTAAATATCAGATATTCTGATGAGTTCCATGCCGAGTTACTCTGTTCCTGATACTGTTACTATTTTGGAATATGTAATCCCGTCAGGTTCGATGGTATAGATTTCTTGGAGAAGTTGAAGGGAAAGAAGATAATGTTTATAGGGGACTCTGTTAGTGTCAACCATTACGAGTCACTGTTATGCTTGCTTCATGCAGCCGTTCCTGATGCCAGGATCACAACGCAGACGAGTAACTCGACTAACACAGTGACATTCCAGGTGAGTGAACTGGTCCTGGAAAGGTTACAGCCCTTGTTATTCCAAGCAAAATTGAGTCTACTTTTATGTAATTGATGGTCTAGAACTTCTCAGGATCATGGTGTATCAATATCGGTGTTTGAAACTCACTACTTAGTAGACATTGAACAAGAACAAATCGGCCGAGTATTAAAACTTGAATCGATTAAGGATGGAAACACATGGAAGGATATGGATGTTTTAGTGTTCAATACTTGGCTTTGGTGGTACCGGAGAGGACCGAAGCAACCGTATGAGCTCGAAAAACTTGGCAAATGTGGAAGATTTGTGAATTCAATTGAAAAGGAATCAAGCTGATGTAGTGTGTTTGATTTTTCTGCTTCAAATTTCAGATGGGATTATGTTCAAGAAGGGCAGAGTATACTTAAGGACATGGACCGTATGGTGGCTTTTCAGAAAGGTTTAACAACATGGGCAAAATGGGTCGATTCGGATGTCGATACGAGTAAAACCACAGTTATTTTTCAGGGAATTTCTCCATTTCATTACCAGTGAGGCTCTCTTCATTTTCTGAGAAGTGTTTTAAGAATTGATTCATTTTTTGTTTTCATTTGAAATCAATAGATTAAAGCTATTTTCTCACGACTTGAACGTTTTTGTCAGTGGAGAGGAATGGGACGAACCAGGAGTGACAAATTGTGGAAAGGAGACAGAGCCAGTTAGCGGATCAACTTACCCTGGTGGTTCACCATTGGCATTGCAAGTAGTAGAAGATGTGTTAAGTACTATAAAGAAACCTGTTCATTTACTTAATATAACAACTCTTTCACAGCTGAGAAAAGATGGACATCCGAGCTCTTACAATGGTTTTAAGGGCATGGATTGTACTCATTGGTGTGTTGCAGGAGTTCCAGATACTTGGAATGAACTTCTCTACACAGCTATTACCAGTTAGAAGAAAATACACATTTTAGATACACATATTCTGTAGCACAGCCATTGAAACTAGCCTGCTAGATGTCATCAGTCTCGTGAAATAATGCACACAATATGGAAGCAAATTTCTTGATATAGCCTGTCTTTTCTGTAATTTTTTCCTGAATAGAAGAATAGTTTCACATTTGATTGTTTATTCCTTTGTCCATGATGAGACGATTATTTTATATGCCTCTGTCCAGCAGTGTTTGGTTATTATTTGGAGATAGAAAAAATAAAAATAATAAAAACATGTTTTTTTTATACAGTGGAATGCAAGCATGATAGATTTAGAAAATATTTAGAAGTGTGGTAATGGTTATTTTTTAAAATATTTTTTTATTTGAAAGTTCATTAAAATAATATATTTTTTATTTTTTTAAAATTATTTTTAACATTAACCGATGGATTCAAAAATATTAAAAAAATTAATTTTAAACAATTTTTTTTTCAAAATTTGGTGAAACAGTATAACAACCAAACAACCCCTAGTTTCATCCTCCGAAGAAATGAAAACTTTCCATGAAGTGTGGTGGAAAGAAATCATTCTTACAAGTGGGGAAATAGAGTTTTTTTCTTTTAAAAAAAGAAAACAAACTAGCACAATGCTCAATTGTTTTTTTTATAAAGAAAATAGCTTACTAAAAAAATTATTTTAAAAAATAGCATAATTCATTAAGTTGCATCAACATCATTAACTCGACCAAATTAAATTTTACAGGCCGGCAATGTCACGAAATACAAAGTCAAGAAAAAAGTACAAAATAATGACCCAGCAATTTAGATCAAGGCAGACCAAGCTTACTTGAGCAGAGACAGTTTGCACTATTAGACAGCTAGGAAAATTCCAACGATGCGCACGAGGGTCCCTGCTTTCCTCAAATACACTCGATTTGAAGTTCAAAAGGAATAGTTTCACATTTGAAAGTATGAAAGCATACGCAAGCTTCCTTCTCCTCGTTGCTCTTTTGGACCAGAACACCTTCCGAGACATGCCAAGCATTGCAAAATTAAAAGTATATATGCAAGTCCTTCTGGAAGGCACTTGGGAAGATAGTACCCAACAGAATAGAAAATAACCCTATTCATCTGTAGATGCAATATATCAGAATAAACTAAGTAGAGATCAGAGAAACTCTTGAACCAAATCAGAGAGTTCTGCAAATACTTTGAGTTTCAACGTTTGATGCTTAAACCAATGCAAGGATACAGAACAACGGATGATAATAACAACATCAAGAAAAATGGAAGGCTATGCAAAGCAGAGTACATGGACCACTTGAACCTTTTCTGTGCTGATAAGTTTTTATTTCCCACTTATAGTTGTGAAGTAGTTCCTCAGACCGCCTAGAAACCCAACAAATAGGCAATGAACAAAGTGATAAAATCATTTGTGGTAAAAGTACATTGATTCTTTCAATGACAACAAAAGCAATTAAGGATTGATCTTAAGAAAATTAAATGCAAACATGATAATACAGGATGTTACGTGAATAATATGTTCTTTTCATGCATTGAGTACAAGCAATAACAATCAGTTGAATTTTCTTGGGGCCAACATTTTAGTTATCCTAGATTCATAGCCGATATTGACACTTGTAATTTGGATTGAAGAACAAAAGGATCAAAATCCTGCTTGTAAATTGCGGTAAATTAATAACAAAATGTACTCTGAAATAGTGATTAATCACTTGCTAAAAGGAAAATAACTTAAAAATAGCAATACCTCATCAAGTTGGATTAAATTGATTTTCTTCCTGATGTCATATATTCTGGATCTCTGATGTATTTTGGGAACTTCCTCAGCTCCCCTTCACACTTCTTTTCCAGCAAAGGACATTGCCAGATAGTTAGAGAAGAAATGGAGGGGGGCAGCCCCTCTTCTGGCATGGAAACCTCCATGCAGTTCATAATTATCAACTCTCTAAGAGAGGTGAGGTGTTGAAGTCCCTTGTAGTCAAGAGATTTCAGATTTTTGTGTGTCCTGATTTCAAGACGGGTAAGGCTTGAGGGCAGTAGCGTCTCCTCAGGGAAGCACTCCAAAACATCATTGTCTGCAATTGAAAATCTTGAAAGAACATGGAGTGATTGCAAATCCCATTGTGCACGGTCTGCAATGAGTTTGTCGCAACCCCAAATAGCAAGTCCTTTAAGTTTGGAGGGCAAACCCCCTACTGGAAATGACTCGAGTTTCGGACAATGAAATATGGACAATTTCTCAAGGGAAGGTAGAAGTGAATGGATATTCTCAGGCAATGACTTCAAATTTGAACAACTCCATAACTGAAACTCTTTCAAATTTGGGGCAAGGGGTATTCCTTTGCTGAAAGATACTAAATTAGGACAACTACCAATAGTAAGAGATTCTAATTTAGGGAACAACTCTAATGGGAAAAACTCGATCTCAAACTGCTCACATGCCCTGATATCAAGTTTGGTTAAAGAAGGAAAGTGAGTAAAGAGGGCCTTCTTCAGGTTGGGGCAGCTTCTGATGTAAAGCTCTTGGAGGAGAGGAAGAGAGGAGTTCCCAACCCAATCTGGAAATCTTGTACCTCTATACCCATTAATGGAGAGAATTTTGACATTCACAGGAGGTTGTAGTTGCTCAAGCACCCTCTCATGGACGAGTGGATTATCCATATCACAATCCCATACTAACTCCAACTTCTCAAGATGCTCTTTACCCTTCAAATTCGCTTCAAAAGAATCTCGAGCATCTGTGACATTTTGAAGATTCCAAATAGAAAGATCACCAGATAGATGTTGAAGCTTTCCCAACTCTTTAATGTTAGAGCCACTTTGTTTTCCGATAAAGAAATCAGTTAATTTTCGAAGCTTTGTTAGTTTACCCATTTGCAGTGGCATCTCTGGCAATTTTGTGTGTTGAAGATCAAGATGACGCAAGTTGATTAAGCTTCTCATGTTAACTGGCAACTCAACAAGCTTAACACAAAAGTGCAAGTTCAAAATTTCCAAATTATACAGACTGCACATTGATTCAGGGAGCCTTGTAATCTTTGTATGAGAGAGATCGAGATACCGTAAATGCTTCAAGTTGCAAATTGAATTAGGCAACACAGATATATCATGAAAGGGGTGCAAAGATAGCACTCTGAGGCACTTGAGTGCAGGCAATAAATTACATATTACCTCAACTTGTTGTATCATGTGTCTAGGCCAACCACTCGGACATAGCAAGGTGCGCAGCAATTGGGGGTTCTTGATTGCCTTGAATGTCTGATAAGAGTCATCTTTTGTTGCTCTGTATGATAAATGGCGAGTCCTTTCAGTAGTCTTGCTTGAATCATCACCTTCTAGCCTGAAGCAAAAATCTCCGGATGCAAATCTAGCTAAATCATTAATGAGGTCATGCATTACGAACAATGATGAACTGGGACTTGATTGCTGAAAAAATGACCTTGCCACAAGCTCATTGAAGTACTCATAGCCTATTTCTTCCATCTCATTATTTCTTCTGGGTTCCACCAAAAAGCCCTCTGCCATCCATAAAAGGACTATCTCCTCCCTTGTGAATTTATAACCCTTCGGAATTATAGCGCAGTATGAAAAACATCGTTTTAAATGAGATGGGAGATAATGATAACTCAACCGTAGAGGTGACAGAATGTTGTCGTTTGGCAATTCCCAAAAATTGCTCTTTAATATCTTCATCCACTCCTTCATAGCTCTTTTGGAGCACAGGAGACTCCCAAGTGTTTTTGCAGCCAAAGGTAGGCCGTTGCACTTCCTCGCTATCTGTCTGCCAATTAATTCCAACTCTGGATGGGCAGTGAAATTTCCACCATCAAATGCATGTTTTGACAACACCAACCAACAATCATCGTCAGATAACTTCTTTATATGATGAGTTGAAACAGAAGAAATAATTGATGCTACGTTTTCATTGCGCGTTGTAACGATAATTTTACTTCCCTGTCTCACGGACATGAAAGGTTTCAGTAAAAATTCCCACTGTGATTGGTTATCGCTCCAAACATCGTCTAGAACAAGCAATAGTTTGTTCCCTGACAATTTCTTCTCCAGCTCGCAATGGAGTTGATCTTCAGTCATGTTGTCACAATTCATCGAACCAACCCCCTTCAGAATATCTTTTGTTACTTTGAGAACATCGAATTCTTCCGAAACATAAACCCAGGCTTTGAGATCAAACGAGCTCTTCTGGCTTCTGTCGTTGGAAACAACAATTTCTTTATAGAGAAGCTGAGCAAGGGTGGTTTTACCAACCCCTCCCATACCCACTATCGAAATCACATCTAGGTGCCTGCCTTTTGTATCATCTGCTAGCAGCAACTTCACTATGGCTTCTTTTTCAGCATCCCTTCCATAAACTCCAGATTCATCTACCAGAGAAGAAGTTGGTGTTATCCGCGACGATGGTTTCTCCCCAATGCGCTCTATCAGACCAAGAACATCCTTTTGTCCCACTAACTCTTCTAAACTTCGAAGGATCTTTGCCAACTCTGTTTGCACCTCTCTCACCCCCTTTCTACATGGATTAAGAGAAGCAAGAAAGCTTCGAAGCTGATCCGTGCAGGTCTGACTTCGAGATTCACCTTCCAACTTCAACCGCAAAGCTTTATAAGCAATCTCATCCAAGAAGTCATCAGCTTGATAGACAGCATCCTTAAGCTCATCAAGCCACTCTTTCACAGCTGCATCAGTAATCTGCTTCTCCTGTGCATCATTGAGCAGTTTACTAACAGACCTCATCCTTGCCTTCAACTTCTTCAATTCTTCATCATCGATCTTTTGGCTCTTGAAGAAGTCCCAAACCATAGGAGAAAGTACCCTCTCCATCAAAACTTCAAGGACTGCAGCAAGAATTGATTCTCCAATCAACGCAAGAGCCATTTCCCCTCTTCACAAATAATAAATAGTCAGCAAAGCCAAATGAACCAGAAAGAACAAGTACACAAGATTATGCAGCAGGCATTCGAATCAAGACATCAATCAACTCAATCTTTATTTTCATTAAAATTATTCAACTTCATGATATTTCGTTAAATAACTCATCAAAATAAAAAGATTAAGGCCATGTAACATCAATTCACATAATTCATACTTCCAAAAAATCAAATATCCTAAAGAACCAAAAAAATAAATTGAAATACCCCAAACCCAGAACACGAAAATCCTTATTATGGGTTCTTTAATATATACATAGCTGCAGAAAAGAAAGCAAAATTGCGATGAAAAAAATTCAAGAACATGTAGAAAAGATTGAGCCAACAAAAGAAAGTCAAGGAAACAGAGCTTACTTGAGCCGACAGCATGCAGCAGTATTGAGGTGACAATGAAGGAAAATTCCAGGGATGAGTGATGAAAGGAATTCTGATTTAATCAAGTCAAGTCAGTTGGTGTGAAGCTCAGAGATTAGACGTTTTCGGACATGAAAGTAGAAAAAGTTGTCAATAACGGTCGATGTCAGTTTGTGTAGCTGTATGCCAGCCAAAAGATATAGAGAAGAAAAGGTCAATCATCCCTGTACTTTTTGAAATGTTTTGGTTGGGTCCCTCTACTGTTCTGTGGTTTAATTTGGTCCTTGTATATTACGTAATATCTGTGATTTGATCTTTTGTAAAAGTTTACCTTTGTATTGTATTTGGGAAAAAAAATAGGGAGGAATGAAAATGAGAAGAATAAAAGTGCGAGGAAGGAAAATATTAGAAAAGAAAACGATTTTCCTCACTGAGTTTGGAAGGGGTAAATTTGGAAGGAAGGAAAATGGAGGGGTTTTGTAAAATTACAATTTTACCCTTTCACTTTTTTTTTATATTGGTCTAGAAAGTTTTCGAAATTCTTTAAATAAGAAGATTGTGATTTGAATGGGAGTAACTTGATGATAAAAGGAGAGAGAGAAGAAAAGAGTCGTTTCATATAATAAGCTTTTTTTTCTTGATAATTAATATATATATATATATATATATTTAAAATAATAATTAATAATAGACTTTTTTAATTAATAAATTTTATTTACTTATCTATTTTAATGGTACATAAAATTTAAAAGGTTAACATTAATATAATTGATGAGCTAACGTTTATGATTAAATTAATTTATTATATTTAGTTATTTTAAATATATTTAGTAATTAATGTATTTATTGAGTGTGTGTGTGTGTGTGTGTGTATGACATGTTTTTAGGATAATAATATATAATATTTTTCATCATCAAAAATTTTAAAAATACTTTTGTATTTTTGTCAATTATCAATCTCAACACATAATTTAAGATCTTTGTTTTATATATTCCTCTCAAATTTTATTGCATTTCCTTTTTCATACTTTATTAATTTAAGTTAGGAAATGGTGATTTAATGGTTTGGAGATTTTTCTACATTAAAAAATTCTGTATCTTGAAAAATAAGCATATTATATATAAAATTAATATAAGGGGGTGTTTTCTATTTAAAGATAACACTTCTTATAAACCTTTATTCTTTTCATATTTACTTTTAGTTTTTATTTTTATTATTGATTTTGGCTGTTAATTTAAATATTAAAAAGGAAACAACAATCTTAATTGCATTTATTTTTCTAACTCTTTCAAATATCTTTAATTTTCCTAATATATATATTGGAGTGAAAAATATGATTTTGTTGTGAATGAGAACAATCATACAAATAAGGGTAAAAATGTAATTCTAATCACTTTTTATTTATACACGCAGCAATATCTTCGCTCCCTCCATCTGGATAGATCAATCACAACATATTCCTCGTAATTCTCAAATATTAGAATTAGAGATCACCGATAGAATTTTTACATATTCATTATTTATTGGATAAAATATTTAAATATCTATAAACTATTTATAAAATTTTGAATTTTCACATGAGTATCTATTACTTAATTATTATTTATTATTCACTAAAATATAAAATAATTGATATATATATATTTGAAGTATGTGATAAATTATAAATATTATACATATATGAATGTTTTATGTTAATATTAAGATAGGTATATATCATATTGTATTAAGAAAAAAATCTAAATGTTATACGTACAAATATATCTATATAATATAAATGTATATTTCAGACTAGGTTCGAGTAAATTTTAAATTGGATTTGCAATAAACAGACTTTATCTATTACCTATCAGGTAAAATTCAAAAAATATATATTTATTTAAATCGGGTCTATATTTATTGAGTGCAAATTAAATATATATCCCTGACTAGAGTCCATGCTATCCCTTTTATTTTATTTCCATTCAATTTTTTCCTTTCAAAAACCCATTTATTTTATTTCCATTCATTTTTTTCCTTTCAAAAACCCACTCTTCCCAAACATGAGATATTTTTCTAACATATATCTTGTCAAGTAAAAATTATTTAGGTTTGTATATATTTGTATTCTCTTATGTTTAATTTTATTAGTTAAAATGAAAATGATAAAATTCAAACTCGTAATCGTTTGATTATTAAAGTTATTAAAATAACAATATTAATCTAAAAATTTAAATTATTAGATAAGGTTCTATGATATAATTTATGTTATTCCCAAACAAAATGATTGGTAAGTGTTTTTTTATGACTTAAAATATAATTAGGAAATTAGAAAATTTATACTCTTAATTTCAATTAAATGAAATTAAAATAAAATTATTTTAAAGATACTGAAAGAACAATTTCCCGCACATTCTTTTAGTAACAAGATAGTGTGGAGCAGCAATTCTTTTAATTGGCATTAATAATTGGGTTTCACGCACTTGAAATAGAAATGAACCTGACCGATCGGCTCAACTATTAAAATGATGAACCGAAGCTGGGATTAGTTCGGTTTGAGGGAATCAAGCGTTTGTGCGATCGACACCTTCAAAGGCCAGCAAGCATGTTAGGAGCGATGTGGCAAATTAATG
>Ga0325403_1007027_pt1 | contig 10757 bp, 11 predicted proteins | sample PopdelMetagenome_19_FD_205665 | JGI IMG/M metagenome (GOLD analysis project Ga0325403, IMG submission 205665) | Populus deltoides microbial communities from Bellville, Georgia, United States - Xylem-PdKOR-R4 | ecosystem: Host-associated > Plants > Phyllosphere > Stem > Wood/Secondary xylem...
GGGTAATATGCTTTTTTTACAAGGTCCATTAGTCATTATTAGATTGATCGAGGACAAGTCTTTTTGCATTTTAAAAGTATAGTGAAATAACTAAATTACCCTTAAAAGCAAAACTTATTTAACAAGCATCCAAGGGCTTTTTTATATTTTCATCTTGGTTTTTAGTTACTATCAAGTTGATATAGAGAAAATTTATTATTTTAATAAATATAAGATATAATTTAAAGAACAAGGTTGGATGGTACGTGCAACGCATAAGCTAGCAGGTGGGAGGTGCACGTGATCTTCTAGCGGTGCATGCAACGTCTCTTAGCATTCAAATAACAGCTTATATGATGGTGTTAGAAGCATCGAGGTGTCTCCTTTAGTATAGGGTAATGCGTGTCGTTGTTTATATGATAGTGTGTCGCCGACAACTTTTTTTTTCTTTTTCTCTTTTCTCTCTTTTCCCTTTGAAATTCACGTTAATCATTCTAAATTTTAGAGTTGTCCTCTCATTTATTGATATTTCAACTTTGATCCATAACTTTTTATTTATAATTTTTGTTCTTCGCTCTTTGGTTAAATTTTGATTTGTATTCAATAACAACCTAGAATCTATAATTGTGATTTGTTTTTTTTTTTAATATCATCCTCATTCTTTTGATTTTGATTATTTATTTTGAATCCTTTTATGAATTTGATTTTTATTTTTGATTTTCCCCTTCAATTCAAGATTCTAATTTGTCCTCTCTTTTATTTTTTTTATTTCAAATTTAGTCATCATTCTCTTAATTGTTATTTTTTTATTTTAGATTCTTTTGTATAATTGATTTTTTTTAATTTTATCATTTAACATTTGATTTGTTAGAAATTAGGTTTTATGGTTTTTGTAGATGTGGTGCTTTCTTTAGTGACTCGGGTCATGGGTTTAAAATGTTAACATGGGCTGGCATTGTTTTTTTATTTCACTCTTCGACGTTATATAAATTAAAAAGTTAGCTTCGTGACTTTCTTTGGTTTCCTTTCAATCAGGTTATGTCAATCTCATCACTTGGCCAGCAAGTTTGGCCAATTAAATTGGGTATTTTTTGGAGGTTGCTTTTTTATATATGTATTTTCAATTTCATCCTCAAAATCAGGTCTTTTTAAAATTAAGCTTCGTTATTTTTTCTATTTTTTTCTTTTATTTGGTTGTCTCATTCTTATGATCGTCACAAGATTTAACACCCTTACCTAGGTTTGCATGTGTTTTATTTTTTTAGACTTCTTTTTATTGACTGGTTTTTCTTCACCTTTATTATTTTACATTTGGATTGTTAGAAATTGATCATCTTTACTTTTTTTAATTTTCTTTCTAAGATGTTAGCCTGACCTTATAACTCGAGTTACGAGTTTGTCATGCTAACTCGGGTTGACTCAAGACGCTTTATTTTATCTTTTTATATATTTTTTTAATTTCATCATCTAACATTGAGTTATCTTGAAATTCAGCTATGTAATGTTTTCTCTTTTGACAAGTGTTCTTTTTCTCCTGGTCATCAATATCACCTTTTTCTTTTAAAATTCAATTCATTTACTATTGTTCCTTTTTCTGTCATATAAATAAAAGAAACCATCTTAGGACCCAGTAGAGTCTATGACTTGAATCGAGGATTTTCTTTCTTTCTTTAAAATACACTAGCAATGCCTGAACATTGTTTTTTATGTTACAAAAAAAACTGGTCCATTATACGGTGAAGTGCGAGCCACCTATCTAGTGATTATCTATATAACAAATTAATTGATGCTTGTTAACTTTTTTTAATTTAACTACTTTTATTGACCAACTTGTTATAATCTGAAGACGACAACAACAACAACACTAATATGGAAATAGGCAATTAATAAGTTTTAGTAATTATCCCTAGCCTAATATTACTCTGGGTATCAAGATTATAATCTCATAATAGTCCTTACTAGCCTCGATGCCTACACTTCGCAGTGGAGCTAGACTATTTTTTTATATATAAGAAATGATGTCCAGATGCCAAAATATGATAAAAAAAAGGACAAAAAAAATCAGTCATGACAAACTTGTAACCACAGCAATCAGGGCCAAGCTAACTTGAAATATCCTGTCAAACTCGTGGCCTATATTATAAGATTGGAATAACTTGATGAAAAATAAAAAGAATTATAAAGCCTTTAAAAAAAATATCATGTTAACTTATCAAACACGTGACCAAAGTCATTAGATCTAAAGCATCTAATCTAGACAAATCATGAAATTCAATTCTCAATCAATCAAATATTAAAGGATGAAATTGAAAAAAAAATCAATTATATAAAAGAATTAAAAAAATTGCAATTAAAATAATGAAGATTAAAATTAAAACACAAAATAAATTTTAAACTTGATTGAAGGGTGAAATTGAAAAGAAAAAAAATTAGTAAAAGGACCAAAAAAATCAAAAGAATGAGGGTCAAAATTATCATAAAAATAAAAACAATGTTTTGATTAAAGGGTAAAATTGAAAAGAATAATAACTTTACAAAGGGGCAAGAAAAAAAATTAAAAATCAAAATAATGAGGGCTGAATTGAAAAACATATTACCATTAATTTGAATTGAAAGATGAAATTGAAAACAAATAAAATTTCTACAAAATGATCAAGATCAAAAATAAGAAATCAAAAAAATAATGACTGAAGTTGAAATACCAACAACCAATAGGACCTGTAACAGTCTCAACTGTAAACTCAAAATATATGATATATATTTGTAGCTACAATTTATATATATATATATATATATATATACACACACAATTTTCCTGAAATTTCGGCAAAATTTCCTTTGTATTCTTTAGATACCAAGTTATCGACTCAATCATTTCTCAACCTGTAACATCAATCACAATATTCGTCCCATTATTTGGACTTCAAAAAAACTCAAGCATATTTCAATATCTCAATTCTATTTTCTATAGAACATTATAATAAAACTAATAAATTCTTAACATGCATCGTCTCTTTTTTTTTTTTAGTATTTGTAATCAAATATATACACAACCAACCATAATAACATTATAAATTACATCATACATAAGATAATAAGTTAAACATTATATTTTTAGATATGAAAGTATATTACAACAAAATATTAGTTCTTCCAATTATATTAATCACATAACAAAATTATTTATCCAAACATCTACTTTCCAGATCGAGGGTGCGATGTATCTAAAAATATTATCGCATAAAACATGATTAAAACAATTGCACATTTCAATAAGTAATTGATTAAGGACTAATTATTCATATACATTAAAGTGTCTTTCATATCATAAAATAAATTGTCTTATTTTCTTTTGAAGTTTCTAATTTTATAAATTCTCTTCTAGACATAGGGATACAACTACTAAAATAAAAATATCAAGAATGTCTCCCACAAACCAGCATATTTAACTTTAAAGTTTTACAATTAATCTATTTTACATCAAGTGACTGTCTCATTAATTTGTAAATTAATTTTCTTAACATGGCCATGCAATCAGACATAAATTCCAGTAATCAGGAAATGATCTTCAAGGCTTGTCCATTCAACAGAATATTATTTCCAGTAATTGCCCATTCACCAAGGCATTATTTCCAATAACCAGGAAATAATTTTTCAAGGCTTACCCATTCACCAAGGCATTAGTTCCAGTAACTGCCCATTCACCAGGGCATTATTTCCAGTAACCAGGAAATAATTTTCAATCTATAAAAAATTCATTCTACAATAATAATAAAAAAAAATATAAACTAATTAATTACTCTAAGGTGTCAAACACGTACCTGGTGTATGTGCGCGTGAAGATGTCCCTTGTTGCTGATTAGATCTTGCGGCCTCCTCTGTACCAACAAAAATTACTTTGTCATTGTTCATTCATTCGAACCGGTAAAAATTCTAATACTCATTACATATTCTTTGATTAAATCCAACATCCTTAATTAAGTTTAATTGACTTTTAATTCAAGGAGGACAAAACCCTCCTTTATGAAACATTTATTTATTTATTTATTTATTTTCACAAAAGTTCCTATACAATTTAATCTATCAACATCAATTGTCTTCAATTTTGTAAGATTCCTCAATAATATTATTTAAACTCCATTCTCTAATTTTTCTTCTTCATTTAGCCAAAAACTCCTCAATAATATCATTTAAACTTCCTTCTCTAATTTTTCTTCTTCATTTAGCCAAAAACAACCTAGGGAAGGAAGTGAAGATTTTTTTCTTTTCTCTTTGAAAAAATCTTACTTCATTCATATAACAACACTTATAAACCTTCATTTTCCCATATTTTCCAAACAATTGTATTTAACCTCAATTCCCCCAAATTATTCCTCTTTTGGCCAAATATTCAATTAAAATGAGGAAAAATAATTTTTGTTTCTTTTATTTCAAATTAAACACTTACCTAATCATAATTCATGCTTTCTAACATGGTTCAAACATAATTTGCATCATTCCTATAAATTATAACATAAATCCACAATTTCACATAATCATAATTTTGCATAATCCTTCATTAAACATAAAATTAAAGGAATTAATCATTTGGAGCATGTTATTTACCTCACTTTGATAAGGATTTGAGGAAAGAATGCAAGAAAAATCAAGTTTTCTTCTTCTCCCTCTTCAAACCATTGCTTGAAATCCTTCCTTCAATGCATTCACACCTTAAAATCAACCCCCTCTTTATGTTTAATTAATTTACCCACTCTAATTACTCACTTTAATTAGTGAAATCAATGAGCATTTAAGTAGAAAAATCACACAATTCTTCCCTCTCTCTTTGTTTGAAGCTCGCGGCTAAAAGAGAAAAAAAATAGAGCATTTATAGTCTAACTTTTACTTGTTTACACATTGGCCCTCATTTCTTTTCATTTCTATTTTTGTCACTCAACTCTTCTTTTTACTTAATTCTCACCTTAACATCTTATGTTTTATTCTATTGTATCCAATTACAATACTTGAAATCCTTTTATTTAATCTATTCGGTACTTTATTTATTTTACTCAGATTATAATTTAGCGGGTTTTCACAGGACCAAGTTATAATTTTCAGGGAATGAGAGAAAAGAAGAGGAAATAAAATAGAAAGGTCCACCGACGACATATCAGACCATCAATTGAGACAGGCGCCACACAAATAGGAAGAGGATATGATGACGCTTCAAAAGACACAATAAAAGGGTTGCACGCATTGCCTGAAGGGCACAAACACCTCTCACACGCCTCCAAGTGCGCCTCATGTCAAATGCTAAAGTGCTATTGAACTGACTTTATAATTACAAAAATAAAAATCGTGAAAATACTAAGAAGCCCCTTGACTCCATGTTTAAATTTTTTTGCTTTTATGGGTATTTTTATTGCATCAATGTGCATTTTAATTATATTTATATATTTGATTAAATATCAAATTATCTTTTAGTTGACATTATAATAAACAAAAAAACCATTGTAAAAATACTATTTTTAAAAATATTTTTGTTGTTTCACTATTTTTTTTTTGGAAAAGACTCAATTATTCCTTATGTCAAAGAACCATCTCAATTCAATAGCTTAAGCTGTTAGGTGAGGTCCCAGAATATGATTTATATTATTTTCTAACACACCCCCTCAAGTGAAAGCCTTTTGGCTTGAAACTTGCACATGCCTACATTACCTTGTGCTTAATTTTTATCAAATAAATGGGGATGGTGAGATTCGAACTCGAGACCACTTAGTCATCAAGGCTCTGATACCATTTTAAAGAACCATCTCAACCCAATAGCTTAAGCTGTTAGGTGAGGTCCCAGAATATAATTTATATTATTTTCTAACACCTTATAAATTTTATAATAATAAATAAATCTTATAAAAAAAAAAACTTTAATGCTCTCGGTGTTAAATTCTGTAATGGTGTAGAAGAATCATTATAACACTTCTAGTGAATTGTTCGAATAGATCCGGAGATAAAGTACTTTTCTAAGACAAATTAGCTTTTTTTAATTATAAACAGTCCGTCGCAATTAAACTTAATTGTTACTACTATATAATTAATTAATAGTCGTTTAATTTACTGGCAATGGGGGGCACAAAAAATGGTTTGATGCTTGGTCCATATTTGCTCGCAAAACTTATTTCTGGTTTCTTGAGAGCAGGTTGGCTGAAAAGAGCAAGTTGTTTCAACATCATGGACATATATAGCCCCAATCCAGCCAGCAAAACGAAAATGACAAGATAAAAAAAACCCAGCATGTTCTTCTATTGAATAATTAAAATTGATAAATTTTATAGGTTAATCTAATTAATTAACTTGATTTTTTTAATTGACTTATTTTCTCAATTTTATTAATTAATATTGTGTTTCATTCGGGATTAGATTTCATAATTTATTTTGATTTGTTTTTTATTAGGTCATCTTGACCTCATGATCCAATAATAATGTTTAATAGTTTAACCCGGTTTGACTTGGCTAATTTTTTGTCATTTTTTTATTTCAATTTTTACAATTTTCATCGTTTAATAACGGGTTTGACATGGTCAATTGAGAATTAAGCTTCATAATTTATTTTAGTTTGTTTTTATGGGGTTATCTCAGTCTCATGACCAAAATCGCAGATTTGACATGTTCACTTAGGTTGAATCAAGTTGTTTTTTTTTTCAATGAAGTTATCTCGGTCTCATGACCCAAGACATAGGTTTGATGGATTGACTCTGATTGTTTTTTATGTTTGTTTTTTAATTGATTTATTTTTAAAATATCATTCTTCAGCACTGGGCTAATTAGAAATTGGACTTTGTTATTTGTTTCAATTTATTTTTATGGAGTTGTCTCGATCTTATAGCCCGGATTGTGGGTTTGATAGGTTAACCAGAGTTGTTTTTTAAAGTCCTTTTTTAATTGATTTTTTTTAATTTCATCATTTAATATTGGGTTGATTGGAACGCTCAATATTCTTCTCCTGTTTCTAATATTTCAGGGCCTATAATCGTCAAAAGCATGGCATTATCTATAGATTGAGGTTTCATAATTTGTTTTGATTTTCTTTTATCATAATCTCATAACTCAGATCGCGGATTTAACAAGTTAACTTGAGTTAACCTAAGTCAATTCAATATGTTGTTATTTTAATATTAAAAAAATATCATCTTGAGATTTGTTTTTAGTCGAACTATATTTTTATAGGTTTCCAGGGTTACTCTGGACCTGTAAAGTCAATTGGGTGACATTGGGTCAACTCTGACATAGTTTAAGTTTTTTTTCACTAGAAAAATATATTAGCAACATCTAAATATTTATTTTACTTTCAAGAAAAATTTAACCTGACCTGCAACATAGCACGAGTCAATAATCTAGTAGAAGAAACTAAAAGGGATCCCACTTTTAATTTGTATTTAATATACATCCAAATTCATTGTCGTTGTGAATTGGAAAATACAATGATGATTTTGCCCTTATTTACAAAGCACAAATTATTTTGGAAGCCCTTTGTATTAAAAAATAATGGAATGGTGGCGAGGGGCTCTTTTAGTTTTTTCATTTCATGTGCGCAATTGAATTACCGAGATGTCGTTGCATTGAAATTATTTTTGCTCTTGGTCAAGGGTTTTTTTGTCTTTTCCTCTTGATTTTTTTTTATATAATTATCAAGTCTAATCAGAAACACTTTAGTATGTGTATATTATTAATTTATTTAAAAAATCAATGCTTCTGGGTTGTTTGTATAGCGCAATAAGTATTCTTCGACGACCATACTCCGGCTTCCACTACGGCATCGCTTTTATTACTGGGTGGCACATGTGACAAAAAAATATTGGGTTTTGCACGAAAAAATAAAACTCATGAGTTATCAAAATTGATAATAATATATTCACCTATGATTTTTCTCATATATTTATATTTATTTTTTTTAAAAAAATAGATCTAAAATAAAGGGACATTACTAGTTATTTATTGAACGCCATAAAATCTACTCGTACTTGAATGATCACATTCGTGTCGTCTAGGATGGTCCATGTTGCAATTGCAAAAACCTACCAATTCTCCCTTTTGGTCCTCACAAATTAACATCAAAACAAGTCAAACATCAAAAAAATACGAGGGAAAGGGATGCGGCACCACCTTTGCCTACCATCGTATAGTCCTGAAAGTCACTCTGATGGCAGTAGCTGCGAAATGTCACCATTGACATCACTTCTATGAAAGAACTGTGAGATTTTTGTTCAAAACCAACGAATACTTTAAAATATTTTGTGCTTTTCTTTTTCAAAGTGACAAGAGAAAAGAGGAGCATGAAAAGAAAGGTCTGGACTGCTACTTTCACTAATCCAGGTTGTCTTTTTATGAGTCGAAGCACCTTTGCATTTGCAAAGATCTTGAGGGCGACAATTATGGTGAGTGGTGGATGGGCTGGGCAAGAAGACAATGCAGATCATCATCATCTTGAAGCAACTTTACCTGCGAGGATCTTGATGCCGACATTACCGGTAATTTGAAGGGTTTGGTAGGCCATTGGTAAGCAACTGGCACAGCATCTTTTGTATGCTAAGAGCAGTGCGCAGCCAATCAATGAAAAAAAAGTTATTGGCAACGAGCAGCAACAGGTGGTTTTTATTTCGACATACAAGCAGTGTTTTTAATTCCGGTCTAGTGGTCGACCCGAGTCACGGGTTTTGCTCAGGTCATCGGGTTTTAACTAGATTACCGGATCAACTCTATTTTTTTTATAAATCGAAACGATGTTGTTTTGGTTAAAAAAAAAGTCAACATGTTAGAACCAGATTTTTTACTGGATCTTGCCTGGTCAACCCACCGGGTCAACCAGGTTTTTTACTTCTCTTATTTTTTCTTTAACTCAGTCCGGTTCCAGCCTCAGATCAATTGGATCCTGAATTGACCCGCCACACCGGACCGGGTTTCAAAACCATGGATAAAGCATCAAAACTGAGTTTTTATTTTTTTTTGTAATTATCTTATTCATCACATGTGCCAGTGCCACACCTACAATCGCCTAATAAATTTAAGTAAATACACTATAAGTTTTGCTAGCATCCGCGAGCTGAAGACTGAGAGAGCAGCCAAATCCATCGATTATGGTCCTATTCCAGTTCATTAGGGACCTAGCTAAGTCTCAGCCCAAAATATTAAAGTACTTAAAAAACTAACCATTTCCATCCCTGATATAGCATTGACCCTGTCTCTTTGAGGTGATGATAAACCATTTCCATTAAATTCTTCTGTTAAAGACGAATTTATAAGGGACTAAAACGCAAAACAAATAAAGCGTGGTACCTAAACAAAACAAATCCAATATCATAAGGGATCAGATTAAAGTAAAGAGTTAAATCGAGGTACCAAAGTGTATATTTACGCTCATTCTGAACAGAATAAATGAAAAGGGCTGTATTTTTGTCAATATCAATTTTGGTCCTTATTCTTCTAATTTTGTTTTTCACAATAATATAAAAACTTCCAATGAAAAACTGACACAGTATTCAACCCCTAGATAATTCACAGCACGTAGGAGAAGAGTTACATGCAATCGACAGAGAAACAGAATCTAGAGCAGCAAAGAAGGGACTGCCAAGGACCAAATTGAAAAAAGATTAAGTTAGAGGACAAAAAAGGAGCAAGAGAAAAAATTGAGGTGCCAAGGGTGAAATTATGCACAGTGAAAGGATGAGCAGTAACAGGCGCAACAATAGAACATTGATCTACAATGCCAATATTCTAGTTAAAATCGTCGGTTTCCAATGTATTAAAATAAAATAAAATTAAAAAATTATTAAACCCTTACAGTTGAGACTCATTCAGACGAAGAAGGGAAACGATGCCTTCTGCTACAAGACCAAGAACTGCCAAATTATGATTCCTGGGCCATAAAGGTGAAATTACTGGTGCTTGGAAATAAAATTCTTGTTCACAACTCGTACCCAAGGCACCTCCAATGTGAGCTGAATACTGTGCTTCACGATAAGACTTTGTACCCAGCTGGTCAACAGCTTTGCGAAAGTAATCTTTGATAGCACTCTCATATGCCATGACACACCACCTTAGAGCTTCCTCAATTTGGTCATGCTTTGAGTACTTCTCTTGCAACTTTGGGATTTCTCCAAGAGTCTCTGTGGCATTTTCTATGCAGAGATCAAGAATGATGTAGGCTAGCTGTTTGACTTTGGTAGCTTTAATGGAACGAGGGTCTGATCTGAGAATTGCCACGCATTCTTCATAACCTACGATTATTGCGCAGGATTTCTGTATTAGATCAGGTTCTTTCTCCGGCACTGTTGCACAACCTTGGCTTGCTGAGATGAGAATTAGTAGGAGTGTGAGGAATAAAGAAGAGCTCATTTTGCTAACGATAGTGAGTTTGGTTTGATATGATATGATATGCCGACGATATCTAATGCTTTCAATTACATTTTCTAGATTCTGCGACTTTATACACCACAAATATAGTTGTAGGGGCCATGGATCACAACCACCCACATGCAGAGCTTTAAATTTTGCATTAAATTTCAATCTCTTGATTTGCTGTTAGTGTAAAACTGTTGGCAAGGTCATCAGCATTTGTAGTTTTCTACCCGCACACAACCTTTTTCTTTATTTTTTCTTGATTTTGCATTAAATTTCAATCTCTTGATTTGCTGTTAGTGTGAAACTGCTGGCAAGGTCATCAGCATTTGTAGCTTTCTACCTGCAAACAACCTTTTTCTTTTTTCTTGACAGCTAAATCAAGCCTGCTATTTAATAATTTTCTG
>Ga0325403_1007029_pt1 | contig 10757 bp, 3 predicted proteins | sample PopdelMetagenome_19_FD_205665 | JGI IMG/M metagenome (GOLD analysis project Ga0325403, IMG submission 205665) | Populus deltoides microbial communities from Bellville, Georgia, United States - Xylem-PdKOR-R4 | ecosystem: Host-associated > Plants > Phyllosphere > Stem > Wood/Secondary xylem...
GAGGAGGATTTACCTATCTTTTGGGAAAGAAAAATGTTGAAAGGAGAGTTATCACAAGGCCTTAATTTGAAGCGATTGTAGATATAATGCATTTTCTAATTTTATTCTGGTTGTAAGGAATTTTGATTTTTTTTTTAATTGGAACCATTAAAAACAAAAATTATTCAGTGATAATATCAACTTATCAAGTAAAATTTTAAAAAGTGTTTAGTGAGGAAATAAGACTGGACAAAATAACACTAATTATTAGAAATAACTATGCAAAACAAGATTATTAGAAATATATCATCGCTATGTTCCTCGATATACACCAATGAAATTACTGTGAAAAAAGAATAAATAAATAAATAAATAAAAAAAGATGTGTCATTGATACAAATAGTATTGCCGACAAAATAAATTGTCACTAATATCTGTCAATAAATCCATTAGTAATATTTAAATTATAACCTAACGAGCGACCTCCCTCTCCCTCTCCTTCATTTCCTCTTATTCTTTCATTTTTTTTCTCTACAAATAACAACAAAACTCTTCATTTTATAACAGTTCAAACTCACATCACCATAAATCTGGCCATCTAAATACTCAATCTGTTAGCATCATTGTTCTGGTTTATTTTTTTTAAGATTCTCCATATCGAGAAAACAAAATTATCTATTTTTTAAACTCATTTTCTTTCTCACACTCAATCTCTTCCCCTCTCACTACATTGAGGTCCCCTTTACTAGCAAGGAGAAAAATTTCAGGTCAATCTCTTTCTTCTTTCTTTTTTTTCCTTTTTAAATTGTCATTGTGATTTTACTCAATATAATTTTTGTGGCTCAACTTATAAGCCTAGTACTCAGAGTTCTTGGATGATTTCCATCTTCTTCTTTTTTTTCTTCAATTTGAGGTATTTTTTATAATTAATTATTGTTTTTCATTGTTATTTGTTATGGGGTTTTGACAAGATGTTGGCCCGTTATACTTTAGATTTTAGTCCTAAAAGAAAAAAGGGAAAGGAAGGGAAGTGCATTTTCGGTAAAAGAGAAAATGGTTTAAAATTAAGTAAACTTTTATTTGAGGTTATATGTATTTTATTTGTTATAGTGAGTAATTTAGGTTAATTTCGTTTTATTAATGTACATTTTTAATTAAATATGTTATTTTGTAAATTGAATTTATGTTAGCTGTGTAATTTATTTTTGGTTAAAATGGTAATTTATATTATTGTGAAATTAATTAATTATACGAATAAAGTTTTGGTTGAAAACATGTTCAATTTAAAAGTAATTTTAAATTATTCATAAAACTCTAATGAAATTCAATAGCAAATTATCGCAAGTTGCATTCTATGCAACATGCATGTGGAAAAAATTAATATACAAAATATAATTTTTGTGATGGAGTTATGACAAAATTATAAAGTTTTGTTGAAAATTGGCTGAATTGTTAGTTATACAATTTGAGGAAATTTTAGAAATTAACCAAATTGTTAGAAAAAATAATACTTTAGTGGATTCCTCACATTTTTAAGGGGTTCTTTTTTTTCAGAAAGCAATAGTAAAAAGAAATTGTTGTAAATAAAATTAACTGGTTCATGACACAACATATTATTAATGTATATTTGCACGTTGTTAAATTAAAGTAGCCTCTCATAAATGAAAGATGTTATCAATTTTTTAAAAAATATAAATGTTTTTAATCTTTTAATTTGTGCAAGTGCCCACTATAAACAAGCACAAACAGCTTCTCTCAACGCAGGCTCGTCGAGTGCGGTAATACTTTGTTGAGGTGGGGTCTATTCAGAGTAAGATGTATATAAAAACTAAAAATTACATTGCCTTATGAAAATTTAATATTTTTTATATATATTTAGAGCACTGATTGACAAATTTATTTTTTATATTATTATAATAAAATAATTTTAAAAAATAAAAATATATTTTAAAGCCAAAAAAATATATCAAAAATATGATTGGATTATAATGTTAAGTTGAACCAAAGTATTCAAGTAGTGCCCGGGTGGTTAGGGCTCACTTTCAAGTTTTCAACGTCAGCTTCAGCACTGGTTTGCTGAATGCATGACTTTTTGTGAGCTACGTACAACATAAAGTTGGTTGGGAGTTATTTCCATAACTTCATTTTCGCAACAATTTTCCTGTCTAAAGGCTCTGGGAGACGATCTAATGATGAATCAACCAGACCACTAACAGGCGTCTGTTAAACGTAAAATATTTTACGATAAAATAAAATTTATGACATCACTAAATTTATGACAAGATATAAAGGTGGTGGGATTTTCATTTTATTATGGATTATTACAGTGTGAAATTATTATTTTATTAAAAAATAAAAGCTTTGGTGAAGTTTAGTTTTTTTTTAGAGGTTATGGTTATTAAAAGATTGTTTGGGGGTTTGTTAATTTTTTTTAATTTTTTTTATAGTGAAATAATAAATTTATCTTCGAGATCAATAAAATCTAGTGATGTTAACCAATGGTTATTTAATTTTTTAAAATAATAAGAATACTTATTTACCTTTAAGATAAAAAAAATAGAATTGTTGACGAAGAACTTTTTGGTTTTTTACTTCTTAAAATATAGTAACAATACCTTTAGAAAAGACAAAACAAAAAAAACATGCTTCTTAGAGTTTTTATATCTTTTCACACTATTTTTTTTTAATTATCATGCTCATGGAGGCATTCTAATATTTATAACTTGAAAGAATATTTTTTTATTCGATAAAGTTATTGGAACATGCTCATCATGTGTGAACATGTGTAATATTCGTGCTCTTTAGATGACACATATGATCTTATACGATGACCGAACTTGTTTTTCTTCCATGTTTTTAGAAATATCATCATGTTTTTTTTTTTTCTCATAATGTAGCACATGACAGTTGATGATGGGTGTCTTGTTGTCTGTATTCGTTATTTTTTTTTTTTTCTTTCTTTTATAGAGAAATTTGATGTTTGTGCTCTTTTCAAATGGAGGTTGTAGCCACATTCATAGATTCTTAGTGACCCTTTCCTGACTCTAAATTCCATGGGTGGAATCATTAATGGGTACAATTATAGGGTACGCAAGAGTTAAGATTGACCACTTTAAGACAGATGCCATGCCTAGCTAGAAGGTGAGGAACCATATCCATTTTCTAGTTGAAGGTGGAAGCTTGCATTATTGACGAGCGTGGAGTCTGGAAGGTGAGATGCATGTATCCACCATAGTAATCCTAGAGCTTCTGGGTCAAATGTACATGCTGTAGAGAAGGCTTCCGGGGATGTTTCGGAGTATAGTAATTGTTGTTTTTTAAAATATATTTTATTTAAAAATTTATTAAATTTTTTTTTTATTTTTAAAAAATAATTTTTCACATTAGTTCATTAAAATAATTTGAAAATACTAAAAAATTATTAATTAAAAAAAATCATTTTTTTAAAACACAAAAACATAAACTCCTAGTAGCTGCCTATATGTGGCTACCTATTGGGGAGGTGCATGATGGCGGGCGTAGATTCAATTTTGCTTGCATAGAGTGGGGAATACCTACGAATAGTTGTTCCCAATTTCGTCGTTATAAAAGAGGTGGCGATTTTGATTGATGGGTTAACTATACTCAATTGATGGGTTTATAGTCTCTGTAATATATATATATATATATATTCTTATTTATTTTTGTGTTTTAAAAATAATTTTTTAAAAAATTAAATTTATTTTTTTATTTTAAATTAATATTTTTTATTTTTAAATTATTTAATGCGCTGATATCAAAAATAATTTTTAAAAAATAAAAAAATATTATTTTAATATATTTTTAAATAAAAAATATTTTAAAAATAACCACAGCCAAACTGATTTATATCTATTGAATTGCTTTTAGAAATTTTAGTTAATGACGTCCCTGATCCACGATCGGAGTAAAATATCCTGAGTTGTTAAGTTTTTGGATATCGAATGAATTTAGATAAACTAATTTTTATTAAAATAGTGTTATTTTGTTTTTTTAATAAGAAAAATCTCTTGATATTTGTCAAATCAAGTTTGGTCGATATCATGAATCAATTCATTCGGATAGATCGATTTAAAAACAAGTTTAAATAAAAAAATGGTCTAGATTAGGCTCTGGAACATGAGTTTTTTTGGAGCAATCTATTAGATGAAACCTGGTTTAATTAATTATCAATTTAAATTCTTTATGAAATGGTTCATTTCAAGCCCAATGTTATGTTGTACAGAACTTGCTCGTATATATAGATTAGAAAATTAAGTAATAAAAATATGTTTAGTTTATAATCATAAAATATATAAAAACATAGTAATCATGAAATTATTATAAATAAAAGTCAAGTATGCATATTAAGCAAATATATAAACTTGAAAAAAAATATAAGAAAAACAATTATAACATGCTAACTAAATAAGTATTGAAAATATACATAAACAAAACTAGGTTAAAGTATTTACTTAATGAAGATATCCAATCTAAAATTTTATAGTTGTTAAGGATTTTTTTTTTAAAAAAAATTTTATTACTCTTCACTTAGTTCAAAAGAATTTTATTCAATAATCCTTTTGGGATTCCAACAACTCTTCCTTGTTCAGGTGCACTCCTAAACGGGGTCCAATGATCTCAAATGAATAATACTTAAAATTTATCTCTACGTGCAAAAACCGAATATGAGTTTTAGAGTAAAAATAAAAAAAATGAAAAAAAAAATAAGTTTTAGAAAAACCAACAACAAATAGAGAAAGGAATTCAAGAAAACACTTTGATCTATTTCCATCAATTCAAGACATCTATTTATAGGAATTAAAATCCAAAACATTAGTGCTAATAATCCGTAAAATTTTTATTAATTATAATAAATGCGAATTACTTATAACTCATGAATATTTATATTTCATTAATTACTAATCAAACAAGAATTTCATTAATAACAAATATCTTTCATTAATCAAACTCAAATCCCGCAGTTCAACACAAAACTATTTTGAGCTTGTAGTTTTTGCTATTTAAGTATTTTTCAAGAACAATTTATCATTTATCCTTAATTAATTCTTTAAAAACATTCTAATATTCCAGTTGAAGTACTAAAGTTGAAATTTTACATATAATTTGATCTTGAAAAAACCCACTAAGTATTTTGTAAACCAATCCCAACAAGTGTTAGCAAGGGAAGTACTCCACCAGGTTTCTTTCTTCCTTTTCTTGTTCTTCCAGACATGAAATCAATTCCCCAACTCAGATGGGCACCCACGAATTCCACAGGTGTGAGAGAGAGAGAGCATAAACGATGCATGCCTTGTAATTTAATTAAGAAAAAGACAGCAATGAGTGATGGTTATTATCAAGAAATAAAACTGAGTGGAGGGATCCACAGACCCTGTAGCCAGCGTGCTTCTTTTCAGAGCATATTGTGGAATGGCTTCCTGCAAATCGACACGAGAGCTCCTTCAAAATAAAAAATGGTTAGAGCTGACAGCAGGAGATGAGTGTCATGAATTAGTTAGGTAACTAAGTAAAATATCAAAGGAGGGATCTTAATTAATTTGGAGGTGTCATTAGCAGCTTAAGAGAATCATTATGACTTATTAAACCCATCAAAAGGCATCCCACTTAAGTGATATCATGTCATTAATTTAATAATCCTCGGAAATCTTTTTCATGGTGAGAATTGGTGTAGATCGGCCACTAGAAACTACAAATTAAATTCGAGGCCGTGCTATTGCGAATCTCCACCATTTATATATATATATATATATATATATATAAATCTTGATTCCAAGAGATAGTTTATCTGGCAGTGAGATATTTTAGGCCACTAAAGAGCTCTCGTGGTCATTTACCAAAAAAAAAAAAAAAAGGGTATATGATTAGTTGATTGACTCTATAGCTGCGACCTGGAAATTTTTGGTAGTGTTATTGCATTTTTAAAAACAAATAGATAAACCCCATCTTTAGTTTTAAATTCAATTTGACGAGAGTTACTAAGATATAACTTGATAAATCTATTAGATTTACTTGTTACTTGATTAATCTTGTTAAAATTTAATTTTTTTAAAAAAATTATATTATTATAATATTTTTTTAAAATATTAAAACAATAATATTTTGGATTGAGTAAAGTTAATTCGTCTAATTAACCAATGAATTTAGTTATAGATTTGACTAGGTTTAATAACTTTATTTTTTTTATTTATTTTATTTAACTATACAATAATAAAAATAAACATTCACTAGAAAAATAAAAGAATAAAATTATAAAGAATAAATGTATTTTCTTTTACAAAATCATTTTCTATTAGTAGCATATTTCATTTGATAAAAAGCAACAACAATGGAAAAGGATGGAAAAACATATATTTTTAATCAAAATTCTAAATTTCTTGTTCATATAATTTTTTTTGACAAAAAACATATTTTTTATGAGAAACATTGTTTTTAAATAAAAACTTGTTATGACGGAAATGATAAATTTAGGAAAATTATATAAATAATTATAATAAAAAAATAAATATTTTATTCTCATTCATTCAATATTGATGGGAAAAATATTTTAAAAAATTATACATATGAGATGAGGCTAATACATGATTATTTTTAAAACAATTGAGAATATTGTCAATAAAAAAACCCTAAAAACAATGGCATAATTGGAGAATCTCTTAAATATTATTTTAATAAATTGATTCAAAGATTTTTTTATAAAAAAAATATTTAAAAAACAATTAAGCACATTGACACAGAAAAAAAAAAAAAACCTAAGTGCTCATAAGCCTGAAAGTTCATGCACATATACCTGCTTGTTTTTTTTTTTTTTTTTATATAGATGAATGACATATCATCCATCTATAATTTTTTTTTTAAATTACCACTAATATTTTTATAGTTTAATTAAAATTACAATTGCTTATCAAATTTTAAAAAAATTATAGTTTGCATCCTAAATTTTATACTAATACTTAACTTCGTCTTCAAAAACAAAGTCAACAAAGAAATTTAATTATTTACATAAATGCTATTATTTTTCATTTAAAGATTATAGATTTTTTATATTAAATATTATAACTTTACCATTAAATTAAAAAAAAAACCCTAACACTAAAAAGTAATTTACAAAAATTCAACCCAGTATCCAAAAAAAAGAAGAAGCAAATCCTCACTGAATTCCCACCATCATATTCGAATATTGGCTTTGTTGACCCCTTCCTTTTTCCTATTGTTTTGCAGGCTTCAATAATCTCCATCATTTTTGTTCTTTCCAATTTACAAATAGAAAGCGACGTCGGTCTATGGACCTAGCTTGGTCCCTAATTCATTTGCCAAATCGAAATCAACCCATTCTTGAAATGTCTTAATTTCTCTTGTCATTGTGAATGTGTATGTAGTTCCTTCAAATTCAATTGCGAAAATAACTTATTCTATAAAATAAAAAAAAAAATTGAATGTAGCAACCGTAGCATATGTCCTCACTTTGATAACAATTATTTGATAGCGAAATTGAAACTATGTAATTAATGAAGGGAATTTCTAAAATTTGTTCTAATAAATTGTTTAGTGTGACATGCATCATATTGTTTTATGATGGGAAAGTGTGGCTAATCCGACTGTAGAGATTTGAGGGGGGATTTAAGGGGGTGTTTGGGAGTGTAGTAATGGTTGTTTTTTAAAATATTTTTTGTTCTAATAAACTATGTAATATTTTCTGTTAAAAATATATTAAAATGATATTATTATTATTTTTTAAAAAATTATTTTAACATCAACATATTAAAACGATAAAAAAATATCAAAAAAATTGAAGCAAGAAAAAAAAATTTAAAAATTATTTTTTTACAAAAGCGTTTTTGAAACGCAAAAACAAACGAGTTTTTAAACACCGTTTGGAAATGTGGTCCAAACATTATTTCATAAAAAATTAATTTTTTTATTTAAAATTATTTTTAATATGTTTTTAGATAATTTTGATATAATAATATAAAAAATAATTTTAAAAAAATATATATTATTTTTATATACTTTTAATAAAAATATATTTTAAAAAATAACCACAATATCATCTTCAACACCAGCAGCAGGTAAGTAGAATACTGAGAAAGTTGACATGAAAATGAAACAAAAAGACTAAGAACTCACTATTGTTTACTTGGCATCGTATTGAGATCGATCCAAATCTTGGTATCTTACCCATATGCATCTTTCCAAGAATAACAGCTCATCTCTCAAAACTCAAGTGATTGCCTTTCTCATCTCAAATTGTTTGTCATAGTACTGGAAGCCCATTCCCAACGACCAAGCATGTTCCAGTGTCATTTGGGGACACAGGTGGCGTGATGTTCTCTGGAGTGATCATTAAAACAACAAGCATGTGTAATGTAATGATGTCATATTTGTGATGGTTCGTTGCTTGAAGTTCTTGCCATCGTCCTGGAGGAGTGAAACCAGGATAAGAAGATTCTTGTACTCTGTTGGTGGCGGAGAACGGGAGGAGGAGGAGGAGGAGGTGAAGGGCTGTTGTGTTTGGTGAAGGAGAGAGATGAGGGGTTGATAGGGGCGAGAGCTAGGGTTTGAATGAGAAATTAAGAGAGAATGGGAATTCTTGATATAATATATATAGGGTAGTTTTTACTTTTCATTGTTTTGTATTGATGTAAATTTTTTAAAATTTGACAAGTAAATATAATTTTGACTAAACTATAGAATATCATATGTAATATTTCTTTATTTTTTGTATATAAAAAATGATGCATTGATTATCTTGGCAAACAACATGTCGTTTTTTTGTTTATTTTTTAATTTTCAATGATGGTAAAGTTAGAGTTTGAGTTTTGACTCAATTTTTAATTTATTTTTGCCTAAAACTAACCTAAAATATATTAGCTACTAACCAAAAAAATGACCTAAAGAATTCTTAATGGGTCACGATCTATGTTTTATCACATTTTCAAAGTGAAACATGAATTCTCATATTTGAAATGAAGTTCCTGACACCAATATCAGTTTTTTTGTTATTAAAATATAACTAATCAATTATTTTTTTCTCCTCTTAATTTTAAAAAATTGAAATGTAAATTAAATAAAATCTAAGATTAAAACGTGAAATACTCAAAATATATGGATCAAAAATTAAAAAAAAACGAAAAAAATACGATCATCAAAGTGTACATTTTCACTCTCTAAGTGCATTAAGAACGAGAAACAATTAAGCATTTGTTGGATTTTTTTTTTGGTCATATTTAGTTTGTATTGTATAACTTTTTAAATAAATAAAATAAAATTTTATTTTATAAAATTAACTATCAATTTAATATTTATCAGGACTATTTTGATATTGCAAACACGATGTAACATCCAAATTAAAATAAATTATCAAACTTGTAACTATGTAGACAATAAAAAAATAAAATTGAAAAATAATTTAATAACTAAAACATATAATTATTTAAACATCACAAAAAAAAAATCATAGTCAAGTGCGCTATAGCAATCCAAGGTGCAGAACCTATGTCTGAGTTTATTTTGTAATATAATATGAACGACGCACTTGACTTATCTTTCTCCTTTTCATGACAATATTGTGATATTTTTGTGTTTGGTTTGACATTAAAAGAAATTAAATTTCTCCTATAACAATTTTAAAACACACCCCTTCTTACATTGATTTGGTGCAATAAAAAGAATTTAATAATTTTTTTGAGGGCTGGCCGTAAAATTTGAACCTAAAAAAATAAAAAATAAAATGAAATATACCTGATAATCCCAGTTCAGGAATATAAATGTTAGCAATTATAAGGTTAAAAATCCCTACCTTGTTAAATTGAATGATAAGTTTAACTTAAGTTAACAACACTTGTCTCCTTGATCTCGCATGGAATTTGACAGAGGTCTCTTAATTTATAATTAGAGTATCTTTAAATAATATTTCAAAACAAATACACACACATATAAATTAGAGATAAAAACTAAAAAAAATTATAACAAATTTAATATTGTTGGTGTTCTAATAAAAAGTAATCAAGTCCATTTTTTTCTACATTCTTTCTTGTTTTTAATTATAACTAAGGGCATTTTGGGTTAAAAAATGTTTCACGACAATATTTTCTTAAAAATAGAGAAGGGTTTTAATCAAATCTTTCGATCTTGAGTGATCTTATTAATTTCATGATATCTTAAAAGAATATTTTTATCGCTACAAGATTTTATAGTTTTACTGATGAAAATATTTTATTGGTCTGTGATTCTAGATGTTGTCAGTAATTTTTTTTATCCATGACATCCCCGATGAAAAACGTCCGTCGACTTTCCTTTTGTCTGTAATATCTTATTCAGTCGCTAATTTGGTCGGTAAAAAAAAAATAATTGCCAATGGTTTTATAGACGGAAATTGCGCGCCAAAAAAATATTTCCCGCTTGAAATATACTGACTGATATATTCTATCAGTAATGGTGGCATATCCAGTAAATATTTTTAAGCTCCCAGTTAAATGTTGACGGACTATATCCCGGTTAAAATATGCTATTGGTAATTATGACCACAAATTACCGATAGAAATATTCCGTCGGTAATGCCGTTGATATTAAGTGAATTTCTAGTAGTGTATTTAACTTTTAATATTTTCATAACTGAGAAAATAAGAGGTAAATCTCAAGATGACAACAATATCACTCCATAACTTGATTAATATATTCATCTACTTTTATGTATATCAAATTTATTTTTTCATACATCTTTTTTCAGAATTTTTCATTTTTATACATTCTTGTATATA
>Ga0325403_1007033_pt1 | contig 10754 bp, 9 predicted proteins | sample PopdelMetagenome_19_FD_205665 | JGI IMG/M metagenome (GOLD analysis project Ga0325403, IMG submission 205665) | Populus deltoides microbial communities from Bellville, Georgia, United States - Xylem-PdKOR-R4 | ecosystem: Host-associated > Plants > Phyllosphere > Stem > Wood/Secondary xylem...
CACTTCATTCTGTCTTAACACTAATAAACAGTACTTAATTACAGTTTAACAACTCTTTTTAACATTTAAGGTGTGTTTCATAGTATAATAGAGATTGCTTTTTTAAAATAATAGAAATTTTTTTCCCATAAGAATTTGTTTAGATATACGAGTCCATAATAAATTCAAAATACTAGATTTATTAATGACTGTAAATCTTTGTTTTAAGCCATAAATGGATCATCGGTTAGGAACTCATCAATACCTTTAAACCATATATAAACCATACAATGTAGTTTACTTGAGTTAAGGTGTGTTAAGGGTGCTAATACCTTCTCTAACCACAACAGATATCTTACCTTAGAATTTCATATAAGACCAGTCCACCCAAGTCTCCTAATGATCTTGAACCGAATAACTAGGTCGCGACTTCTCGATGCCGACATCCCGCCATGTTATGCGTGCACATGCGACAATGCTTTTCGCTGGAAAATACATCAAAAATAATATATTTTTTTATTTTAAAAATCATTGTTAATATTAGTAAATTAAAACGATATAAAAATAAAAAAAATAATTTTTTATGAAATATTTTTGGGGACACGTTCCCAAAAAAGCACCTATAAATATGAAATGTGAAGTGTCTGACCATTTTTTACCCTGTTCCAAACCAAACTTTGGATACAAATATGAAATGTCTGACCATTTTTTCCAAGTGCATTCTTCGTTTGATCTCACATTTTTCCACGCATAGTCTTTAAGCACTTTAGATACGTTGAGCCAATAACACGGAAAGGAATCAAAACATCTTTTCCACGAAATTCAATATTGATGTGGTGATGTAACTTGTTTCCTTGGAAAATTGTTACCACTTCCCACCATTGATACTATTTCACGCTATCTCGGTTTTTGGGATTTGGACATGAATTACAACAGTTTCTTTTTATTTAATCCTTACTTCTCAATCCCCACCCCCCTGATGGCTAAAATAACTTGCTTATTTGTTGGTCCGTTCATAGGTAATGTTAGCTACAAAATGCCATTTCAAACCATTCCTTCAGGAACCGCAATGTCATCTCAAATTTCTATTGCCGAAGAGTGTCGTCACCACCACCTCATTCGTGGTTTAGATAATCGTTGTTACATTGCTTAAACATGCTTAATCATTTTGCTACTGGAGATGGTTCGCTAGCTGTAATGGCCAATTATACAACGGGCACGAATTCTTGATAATGTCTTAACAAATCTTTATCATTTTGTTTTGCTTTGTGAATTTGAATCCCAATTTTTTTAAATCATATCAAGAAGATATAGTATAGCTTACTTTAGATAAAATACGTTAGAAATGCTAATATCTTTTTTTTTATTATTATTATAATCAGTTCATTATCTTAGAATTTCATATAAAACCATTTTGCTTAAGTCTCTTAGTGACTCTTAACCAAACAATTAGGAGGCAACTCCTCGATCTTGACATCGCGGCACACAGCATGTGCACGTGCAACACAATGACGATTCTATTAGGGACTTTTTATTTTTTTACAGTATTGGATAAGGCTTTGTGTGTTTTATGTGATTTGATGTGTTTAAAGTTTTGTTTTTGGCTTATTTCTATGTTTTTTTTTCTTATTTATGCTTTAACATATTTTATCCTGCTCATAAATGTATGTTGAATATGGATGAATGTCTTGATGTATCATTAGTTTATTTGTGATAAATTGCTCTAGAATGCACACACATGGAAGTTTTAGGTTAGGTGGAGGTGTAATGGTTTACCCTATAACTTTCAATTAATGTTTAAATTTATGAAACCGTCTGACTCTTTGTTAAGTGCTTGGACAAGTAGTGATTGGTATACGTACCATTCAACTACCTACTGAGCCCCAATTCATGAGGGTAATCATTTTGAAACTAGATAGTGCCTACCTCTATTGCTACCTAAAATTTGATAAACTTATGAAACAAATACCAAAAATAGCAAAAAAAACCCAAAAATATGTTTTTTGACGTATTTGCATCATTTGGGCGTCTTTTCTAAAGAATTTAAAATAAGAAAAAAGTGAGAAAAAGAAGAAAAAATGATTATGATTTATTCTTGAAATCTAATGGTTGATATAGGTTTGCTTTGCCTTCAAGCCAAAGAAAAATTTTCATCTATAAATAGGTGGTTACACACACATATAAAAGGGAGGAGAAATTTTAAAGAAACCAAAAAAACAAAAAAAAAAAACTCACACATACTCTCCCCATACCGACACAACAGAAAAAACCCTAGATCTTATCTCTACACCAGAGAGACGTCATTGACCCATTTCTTACAAAACTCATCAGGCTAGCCACCACTCTCCTGGCCAGTGACTATAACCAACATAATGAATAACCCTCATTATACCTAAAAACGACTCATCATCCAATAAGAACAGACAATTTACCATTCAACTTTTCTAGCCCTCTTACTGATCTCTGCCAAAAATCACCATTATTCCCAGCCTTTTTCCACCATCATTTTCTCTTCACCAAATCAAAGAAACAGAAGCATCTGCCCTTTCATCTTCTCTTCCCCATCACTATTATTGCTCTTCTAGACTAGCAGCTGACCATCACCTCAACAAATCGAACAACCATTGCGTACAATAAGACATACTCTCCTTCATAACAGCAAATGACAGCAATGAATAGTAGAGAAGCCAAAGAAAACAAAAAAAAAATCCTAAATGTTCCCATGCCCTTATCTTTTGATTTAGGGAATATGAAGTTACACTACCGGTATAGACGTGAAGAGGGAGAAGTGGACTACCTGATCCAGGGGGGTCACTTGCCATCCAAGTTGTAAGAGCGTCCGCTATATAAGTCGTCATCCATGACTACACGTTACTCCCACTTGTTGACACTGCCACTACAAGTTCCAGCAAATTTTGGCTGCTTCCGGCCTCTATTGAAGATGTGGATCTGAAAAAGAAGGAAAAAGCTAAAAGAAACAAAACTTGTGGATTTTTGTTTTGTTTTTATAGGTGATGGTGAACTTCATCGCTAGTATAGGAAAGAAGAGAAAGAAATGCTACTCTCGATCCACCCATTTTCTGCTTTATCAGCAACAGTGTGTGGGTTCACGCGCCGCCAGTGACAGCGGTGCATGAGACCCAAGTGCCACCTATGTCTTATAAACTTCCCTGGATATTCCGAACACTATTTTTGAATTTTAGGGGCTCTATTTTGTAAATTTTAATTTTTTTAATGTGTTGTTTGAATTATTTTAAATTTTGATGATTTGTGAAAAGTGTAATTATAGGGTGTGTGAGTAAAATATAGTAAAAAAGAATGTGTGTGTGTTTGCATTTCTTTATATGTTTAAAATAAAAAAGACAAACAAAAAAGAATTAAATGTTTTAATTACATACGACCAAATTTCTCAAAAATATAAAAAAAATCATATCATTTAGTATTTCCATACAAAAAAAAAAGAAGAAGTTTTGGCATGCATTTTGGGAGAATTCAGCCAATATTTCTATAAATCTCCATTTTTTTAATTCATGAGAATTAATGGTTAAAAATCTTGGTATAAAACGTTGGGCATACAAGTGAAGTTGATATTTGAAATATCAAGAGTTAACTGGAAAATTCTCTGATTTATTCTAAATATTCACCAATTTTAATTAGGAGTATTTTTCACCGTAACACACAAATTACGATGAATCTTTTTCCAAAGAATTTATTTGGGTACACAAATCCATAACAAATTCTTAACACCAAATTTATACATACGAGTAAATCTTGATTCTAAATCTCTAAACCACATCAAACCACACAAAATAACTTGCCTCAAGTAGGGTGCGCTAGGGGTGCTAATACCTTCTCTAACCATAACCAGTCCCTTACCCTTAAATCTCTGATAAAACTAGTATAATCGGGTTTCCTAACAACCTTGAAGCAAACAACCAGGTGGAGACTCTAATGACCTTCTGACGTCGTACATTCACATACGACAACCTCAATGTTTCACATAAAAAGACATAGAACCTGCTTATAGGATGTATGTTCCACAAAAAAAAAAACACTTTTGCATTAAGACATTCTTAACTCTACAAAGCATATTGAATTATAGTACTTAGGGGATGATAACATGACCACCATTAAAGAGATGATCTTTGTTGAATACGAGTTGGATTCTGAATCCTTATGGCTGTTAGAAGGGGATTGTTTGAGACTGGATGATAGTAAATTTTCATCCATTAGAAATGTGAGTTGCTCCAAAAATAACTTGAAGAACTCATCTCACACATGTAAAACATCCGCGAGGATGAGTTTTTAAACAAATATGGGAAGATAGTGGAAATCATGAAGGTGTCCATACAAAATTCAACAATTAAAGCCTTGATACATTTTTGGGCCCTCGAGTGTCGGTGCTTCACTTTTGGGAATGTTGACATGTGTTCTACTTTTGGAGAATGTGGTTTACTGACTAAATTCCCTCAAAATCTATATGAAGTTTACTTCCATCAAAGGCGCAACAAAGTGCTAACTGAATTGGATGAATTGATCAAAGTTCCAGACCTCTATAAGATATTGGAGAAAAGTGCTACTAGCCTAAAGTGAAAGATGATCGAAGAACTATTTAAAAGGAGAAAGAATGACTCTAAATATGTAGAAAAAAAGGGCAGAATAGTTGCTTTAGGAATCTTCTAGTTGGTTTTATTTCCAAAACTCATTGGAATAATCAGTTTAGAGGTAACTACAACTTTTGTTGCATATAAAAACACTTAGATAAATCCCACTGCAATGATACAAGCAAAAACTATCTTAAAACTCAACCATTATAGGAGAGTTGGTAAAGGATCAATAAGATGTTGTGAACAATTATTGTACATATGGCTGATTAGCTATATAGAAACCAAGAAACAAGTTTTAAACAACTTCTAGTGGTTTAGTAAAAAACCGTTGGAAATAGTTGAAGAAGAGGAATCCTTCTACTAGACCACAAGGAATAATGAGCATTCTAATGACTCGCCTGATTATGCTTTTTTAAATACTAGTCATAATAGATCTAACAATATAAATGGGATGCTTAGAAGGAAAGATTGAGGGATTTAATGTCTATGACCTGGTTAAAGCAACTGAGATATGCTTGGTGCCAGATATAGTGATGCCTAAAAAGTTTAGGGATCTATAATTTATCAAGTACACACAACTAGAATGCCCTAATACATATTTGAGGTCTTATTGCAATAAAATAGCAAAAGTTATACGTTATGAATAGTTTGCTCATCCATTTCTTCCAAGATAGCTTAATCGGTTCTACATTAAATTGGTACATGACCTTGGATAACACAAGGATCAAGAAATGGAGTGATCTTTCTGATGCTTTTTTGAAATAATAGAAGTTTAATATTGACATCTCTCTGGACTAGACGAGCTTAATGGTGATAAAGAAGAGCAACAAGGAAACTGTAAGAAAGTACACTCATAGGTGGAAAAATAAGGCAATACATTACAACCACCTTTGTTGTAGAAAGAAATGGTGACTCTATTCTCCAATACTTTCAAATCCCCATATTATGATGGGCAGCTCCACCTAACATTTTTATGATGTTATAGTTATTGTTGAGAAAATAGAATAAGGGATAAGAGCTGGTAGAATATTAGAACTGATCGAGAAGAAGGGGTTTATTAGAAAGAGAAAAGATGTTAAGGTAAGCAATGTGGAAGGAAAGTATAAAAGTAAAAAGAATCACTAAACCTAAAACTACCAAAACTAAAGCTATCAGACCCTTTATTCCCAAATATCCAATATTAAAATTGATAATTCTAGTAAATCGGCCTGCTAACCCGCTAGAAAACCAAACCAAAAACAATCCAAGAAGAACTTACCAAAGAAACTAAAAACAACTACCGCCTCTCCCTATGCCCTTAGGAGAAATGCATGTAAAATTGTTAAACATAGGTCATGTGGCACCTCTTTAATTTCCACCATTAAAGCCTTCTTTTTATTGATACTTGCTTAGCATTTAAGAAGAAGCTCTTGCAGTTATTCAAAACTAATATTGAGGCACCTGCTCCTGTGTTCCAGACCGAGATTGATGGATTAACTCAGAGTGAGATGTGTTTTACACCTGAAGAACTGGAAAGGAAATGAAAATGCAAGGGCAAAGAGGTTTTAGATTCCATTAATGCTATGGAAATAAACAAAACTATGAGTGAGGAAGAAGCCAATGAATTCATAAAACTAATAAAGCATAATGAGTATAATGTGGTAAAAAAGCTAAAGAAAACCCCTGCCAGGATATCCCCGATGTCTTTTATCCTAAGTTTTAAACCTTACCGCAATGCACTGTAAAAAGTATTGACGAGGCATATGTGCCTCAAGACATAGCCTAGAAAACTGTGGAGCATCTGGTCAGAAGAATCCATGTGACAAATTATCTATACTTCACTAAAAATAAGCTCAATGTTGGAGGAACAAAGTCATCACAAACCTATGAGATGCAAGGATTGCATCATTGGCAAAGTATTGGTGGACAATGGTTTAGCTTTATATGTACTCCCAAAACATGTGTTGGATGAAATGCCAGTTGATTCAACACATATACTGCCAAGACCTTCATGCAAAAGCTGGCAAGTGGCGAAAGGTTCAAAAATTAGGTGACCTATTTTTTACCACACAAAAGATATATAAAATAAAAAAAAATACAAGAGGACATATATGAAGAAAGCTTAGAAGATTGCCCAAGATTAGTGGTGGAAGACTAAGATGATAAGTGGAAAAGTTGTACGACCAAAATGTATAAGATTGACAAAATTGGAATTGAGTGACAAAAGGTCTCATTGCTAAAAATATTTTTATTTGGGGTAAAAAAATACAAATTTGGATGGTTAAGGAATTAATGACAATTTTACAGGTCTTAATTGATTTTATTGAGGACTTGTTTGCTAGGAAAATAAGTTTTTGGAGTCAATTTAAGTGTTAATTGGAAGAAATTGATGTTTGGGGGATTGAAATTAGACTTTTAAAGGTTTAATTGGTTAAATCAGGGGTTTAATTGTGAAAACATCAAAGTTTAAAGGCCATTTTAGGATTTAACTGCAAATTCTCAAGACTAAGGACCAACCTGTAAGTGGAGCACAATTTTAGGGGTAGAAAATGGTGAAATCAGGGGCCAAATTGAAAGGAATTGAAATTTTAGTGGTTATTTAAAGATGAATTAAAAAATTTAAAAACCAAGTACTCGTCTGTAAAATGCACTAAACTATAAGGCTGATATTTGAGTCTAGTAGGGGTGCAATTGCGTGCAATTGAAGTTAGAAGACAATGAGTGCAGTTAAAAGGAATTGGAAGAGTAGGGACCAAATTAAAATTGGTCAAATCCAAAATTGATAAACCCTAATTTCTAGGATTTAACTTGGACGACGTGTTGTTCAACCATTTTTCATCTCCTTCCTTGGCAATTCTGGATGATCGAGTGAGCATGTTCAGACGAATAAACGTGGCATTTACAACCACCTCAAGGGATGTAACCATTACCATTCAACTTAGGAACACCCCTTTTACAACCCCATTCCCGTGAAATTGGACGTTTACACCCCAATTCTTCCGTATAAGTCTTTAGTAACTTGTCCTCGATCAACTTCTCTATATTTTCAGATTCTGGACTAATCGAGTTGGCACCTTTGAACGAATGAATGTTAAGTTACGAACCTTGAAATTGAGCAAGGTTGGATCTAAACAAAATGTGTGCATCTTTTCTACCAAATTCAGATGGTTTTCGATGACATTTACATCGGAGTTACTCTAGCAAATCCTCGAAATTAATCAACCTAGTCAGCCTTGATCAGGACACCCATTTAAAAAAAAAACTCACTCAAACCTTCTTAAAGGGTTCTTATCATGGTTCTAAAGCCTTCATCTCAAGATCAAAATGCCATAAATAACTTATTGCCCTCCAAGTCTAGCAAAACTAATAAGTACGTCTAAAACCAAAACCACAATTGCAAAACCAACCTACTACAAGAGCTTCTAACTGTTAGCTTTTGTCCAGAATCATCTCACTTTGATCAATCTTTAAGGGAATTAATTAAAAAAAACCTAAAAAAATCATATAAATACCTTTGGAAATCAAATGAGAAGTAGAGAGAGGAAAAATATAGGGAAATACTTAATTAATAAACCATATTGTGAATGTTCAAGAGCCTAATATAGAAGGTATAACCATGTAAACATTCAATGGTGGAATCCATGTAAGACCTTATTATGAAGGTTCAAGAGCCAAATATAGAAGGTATAACCATGTAAAGATTCAATGGTGGAATCCATGTTGCCTGCTTGTTCATGCTTTATTAATGTTTAAACCTCTTTTGATGTTTTTTCTTAACTTGTTTTAGTGTTATGATGTTTTCTAGTTTTATTTTGATTAATACATAGAAATGTTGTTTTATTGTTTAATTATTGTTTAGAGTTATTTTTATGTTAATAAGTGTCAAAACAATATGTTTGTGACTGATTTTGATAAAATAGGAAAGTTTTGGGTTTTGCCAAAAGGTGGCAGTGGGTGTTCGATGTCTTTTCTATTTTTGACAGTTTATGTTCTTGGTTCCTGAGCATGATTTGGGTTCTAAGTGTTCAAAAAGTCATTTTTTTATTATCAAATTTGATGTTTTTGTTTGCTATCATTGGGGATGCAGTTATGAAGTTGGAGTTGAATGCATGTTTATGATGGTTTGATATTTTTTGTTAGTTCTTTTGATTTAACAATGCCTGGTATTGGTAATGTAGTTTGTCAAGATCGAAAGAAATGTGTTTAAAGGCCTAGAAGGCCAAATCTGGGTTTTGGCATTAGTTCTTCAATTTATGGAAATGTTCTAGATTCTAGGTTCATGTTCTTCGCATGAACTTTGCCTTAACCTCTTGTTTTTGAGCTGTTTTAGGTTAATTAATGGCATAAATGTTCTAGATTCTAGGTTAATTAATGTATAACACGTATTCATGCATTTAGATTCTAGAATTCTTTCGACTGTCCATACACATTTTGATCAAATTGTGGCTTTTGAGTGTTAATCGAAGAAAATGGATGCTTCATTCTTGATATACATATGATTACGAACAAAACCATGCCCTTAATTGCATGAAAACTTGTATGGTTTGTGATTTGTGTTAGCTGGGTTTTGGTTTTAATATTCATCTTGTTCTTGGTGATTGATATGTTTTTGTTAGAAAATTTTATGTTTTGGTTTTATTTGTTTTGATATGTTTTTGATTTAATTGTTTGCTTTGCTTTAGTTTCGGGTCAAAACATGGTTTTCGATTCGGTTCATGGTTGAATTAGTGTTTTGGAGTCAACCCAATTTGTTTTGTTTTGTTTTGAGTCGGGTACTAAGGTTTTGTTTGGTTGGTTACTATTTTGTTGAGGAATGTTTTGCCTACGGGGTTGTTTAGCAAACACACCCTTAGATCTATTTTGACAATTTTGCTTTGAATAAAAAATGGTTTTTTTGCCAAATATGCCCCAAATAAATTCCAAAAAATTCTAAAAAAATTTCAAGGACCAATTCAAAATTATTTGTGGGTCATTCACATGGTTTTTTTAGCAATTTTATTTAATATCAAGACTATAGACTTATAGTGTAAGATGCTGATCTAATATTAAAATACCGGCTTTTCATCAAAATCTCAAAAATTTCTAAAACATTTTTCATTTCATAAAATACAAAAACAAAATGTGTTTTATTTGGTGTGTATATGCCTAAATCTTTTTTAAAAAACAAAAACCATATTTTGGCTTCAAAATATATATATAAAAATACATGTTATGATTTAGCCTTTTTTTTATATGAACAAAAATCCAAAAAATATCTTTGCATGAATTTTTTGATTTAATAACTAGTTTATTGAATTCACGAGAATTTGACTAATATTTTAAAAACCCTAAATGTTATTATGAGAATTAATGGTCAACATTCTGATATGAATATTGGATCTATATGTAGACTGGTAATTAAATATTAGGAGTTGATTAGAAAATTCTCAGAATTTCTTTCTTTGATATTCACTAATTTTTATTGGGAGTATTTTTCACAATAATATACTAATAGTGAAAAACCCTTTCGATTTTCAGGATAGATGAATCTTGTCAGGGCACCTATACAACTTTTTTTCCCATAAGAATTTGTTTAGATATACGAGTCCATAATAAATTCAAAATACTAGATTTCTTAATGACCGTAAATCTTTGTTCTAAGCCATAAACGGATCATCGGTTAGGAACTCATCAATACCTTTAAACCATATATAGACCATACAATGTAGTTTACTTGAGGTAAGGTGTGTTAAGGGTGCTAATACCTTCTCTAACCACAGCAAATATCTTACCTTAGAATTTCATATAAGATCAATCCACCCAAGTCTCCTAATGACCTTGAACCAAATAACTAGGTTGCGACTCCTCGATTCCGACGTCCCGCCATGTTATGCGTGCACATGCGACAATGCTTTTCGCTGGAAAATACATCAAAAAAATATTTTTTTTATTTTAAAAATTATTTTTAATATTAGTAAATTAAAATGATATAAAAATAAAAAAATAATTTTTTATAAAATATTTTTGGGGACACGTTCCCAAAAAAGCACCTATAAATATGAAATGTGAAGTGTCTGACCATTTTTTACCCTGTTCCAAACCAAACTTTGGATACAAATATGAAATGTCTGACCATTTTTTCCAAGTGCATTCTTCGTTTGATCTCACATTTTTCCACGCATAGTCTTTAAGCACTTTAGATACGTTGAG
>Ga0325403_1007034_pt1 | contig 10754 bp, 6 predicted proteins | sample PopdelMetagenome_19_FD_205665 | JGI IMG/M metagenome (GOLD analysis project Ga0325403, IMG submission 205665) | Populus deltoides microbial communities from Bellville, Georgia, United States - Xylem-PdKOR-R4 | ecosystem: Host-associated > Plants > Phyllosphere > Stem > Wood/Secondary xylem...
TTTTTTATAAAAATTTATGATAAAAACAAATTAAAATAACTTTAGCTTAAAATTAATTTATAAAAATCATACCCAATATAATATAAATAACACTAAATCAGGGTAGAAGCCAATTCACCAAAGTGTCATAAATTATTATTATTAAACCCCATTTGCCTTGAAAAATTAATTTGGGATCCGCTTCCTTGCGAATAACATGTTTAGAAAGATTAATGATTAATTTAGATAAAATTTGTTGGTTTTTTAATTTTTTTTATTAATAACATAATTTTATTTTATTTTATCCAAATAAATTAACCAATTATAGCAATTACGAGGATATTTAAGAGTATAATAGCGGTTATAGTTTGAAATATTTTTTGTTTAAAAATACATTAAAATAATATATATATTTAAAAAATATTATTGATATTATAATGTTAAAATAATTTAAAAATATAAAAAAATTAATTTTAAATAATTTTTAAAAAATATTGTTTAAAAATATAGGCCAAGTAACCGTAAACGCAATAGCCATGCCGTATATTGAAAATTTTATCACATAGCTGCCGTGTCATTGTCAGACATCGTTCGGAACTAAGGGCTTTACCTTGTGGTATTATTAATTAATAATATTACTGCGAGGGAAGATTCGGAACTAAGGCATCGTTCTTATAAATTAATATTATATTTTAGAATAAAATAAATTGAATATATATTTATTCATAACGTCCATTCCAAGTTTTATTAAAATAACCTAAAACATACAAAATAATAATAATAATAATAATAATAATAATAATTAACTTGAAACTTAAAAATTCTATATATTTTTTAAATGTGATCCCCATTACAAACACGCTAACATTAAAATCACAGAATAACCATTATAAAATTACAGCTCTCTTTTTTTTTATTTAAAAACTTTTCTTGTTGTTATTTTTTGAGTTTTAAAAGCGTTTTTAAAATTATTTAATTTTTTTATTTTAAATTAATATTTTTTAATGTTTTTAGATATTTTAATATACTAATATTAAAAATAATTTTTTAAAAATAAAAAAATATTTTTTAAATGAAAAATATTTTAAAAAACAATAATAATTATATTTTTAATATCACAAGAGAAAGCACTGTTTTATTATTAATTTATAATTGTTTGAGTAGAAGATTACAAGACTTTTCAAATTTAAAGGAGGAGGTGGCAAATAAGACAGGAAGAGGAAGGGGCATTGCTTCACTTTATATTGTCTTTATCTACACAATTACTTTAATTTAAACAACCAATACAACACATTACAGAATAATAACAAATTGCATATTAAATACTTTTTGAAACTTCAAAATAGTTATATTTTAGAGAAAGTGTGGTGTCGCTGTCGCTTTTGTTTTTTGTTTTTAGTTTAATATAGGTGTTCAGGCTAGCTTGTGCGTACCTCGACTAATCTTACGGGTTCTGAAGCTAACAACCATGTAAGCCTCCAGTGGCCATCATATGAGCAACCACAGGATTCGAACCTGAGACCACAGAGAGAGCAAATCTCTTGGTCCCAAGCTTTTACTACTGGGCCACCACCTAGATAGTTGCTTTTGTTTTTTGCTCAACCAAGAAAAACATTGTTTAGTCATTAGTGAACTAAATGAATTTTACTTTTAAAATAAAGGACTAGTATAATTATATTTTAAATTTTGATATTTATGGAGGTCAATATCATGATTTCCCCTGTGAAATTCGAAATAAAGCTTTCAATCATCTGAATTGCTAGGAATTCAATTATCAAGATATTTTTCATCAAAAGAAAGGAGTGATTTTTCAATATTTTTCCCATGGGACCATAGGAGTTAAAAGGCAGGATCGATGCATGATAGCTCAGTGAGCTGCACGTCAAAATCCAACCCATCGTCTTCCAAGCGAAAGGTAAGTAGAACAAAGCCCAACCATTCCGAAAGGGCAAGAGGGTTATCTCTCCAGAGAATCCTTTATCAGACCTGGCCCACACAGCATAGACCTGCCGGTTCTCCTGCAATCACATGGGCGTCCTATCTAATTCCAGTCCCTTTCATTTTACTACCACTTCTACTCTTAACCATGGGAAAAACCCCGGCAGCTATAAAAGATTTAAATTGCGATAGTAATTATTTTTAATTTTTTACTTGAAAGTATATTTAAATAATATATATTTTTATTTTTAATATTAGCATACTAAAACAATTTAAAAAACATAAAAAAACTATTTTTTTTTAAAAAATTCATTTCTTTTAAGAAATACGATTAAATTTGCGTTTCTAAAAGCTATCTTAGAAAAATACTTATATTAATCTTTTGAATCAAAATAACAAAGGTATTTTTTTATAAAAAATTTATATCACTTAAAACCCATATGAATTTAATGACTTCTCTGGTTAATGTTTTATTCAATTCATCTAAAAATCCAGCCTGAATTAGATTCTAGATCATATGTTTTAAATTAATCTAAATTAGATTTAATTTTTTTTTTAGAAAAGTAATTGTATAAACCTAGATTATTTTTTTTAAAATCAAAATAACAATGCTTTTTTGAATGTAACGCATTTTAATATCTTATCCAATTCATTTAAAAACTGGATGCATGCGAGTTAGACTTTGAATCATGTGTTTTCAAATTAATTTACCTGGTCTGAGATGGAATTTAAGAATATAGGATTCATCCTAATATTTGATCCAAGGTTCTGTTAAGCCTCCCATCAAACTTAAAAGGAAAAGAAGACTAAACCCATTGAGGTTTGCTGCTAGCTCGTAGAAAAAAAGGATAATTGGATGTAATTTTCATTTCATTTCTATATATATAAGATAATTTTCAAGCCATTATTTATTGGGATGCAATCGATCTTGTCAAGTTTCGGCAAAGTCCATTGCTTGTAAAGCAGGCAATACAATGAAGTTCATGAAAAAAATCAAACACAAGTGTTTAGATATTTTTAATACAGACAAGAATTGATAGCTCATTAATTAGGTCGTTTTCAGGAGATATTTGTAAATATTCACTTTCAGCTAGCTATCAACATGACCTGCAAAACGTTTTTGCTTAATTTGACGTGAAATTTCAAAAACTCGCCCAAGCCCCACAATGTTTATAGATTAGTGGCTTTAATTCAGTCAGTACAAAAGAGAGGCAAGTCCTCTTTCAAAATGCTTTGATTTGCTAAGCACCGACAACTTCAAACCAGCCCGACTTTTGTCCTCAATAATTGATCGGACTGACTAGTTATTGTGGGATCTTTAAGGACTTATGGTGCTTCAAGCACTTGCCATAAAATTCTACGAACCAAAAGCAAGGATGAATAAGCTGCCGGAGAAGAAAAACGGAAAAAACATGAACAGATTACTGACTAACAGAACAAGCTTGGTGTTGATTTGTGTTAATATATGATATTGATCATGGTTGAATAAAACGAGGCCAAGGTGCTCGGATTTTTCATAAAAGGCAACAGTTCCTTAAACATTACATATGAATTTGTTACCTGATCAATTGTTAATGGATCAAATTTGGTCCGCCCCAGATCCTTACTTTTGGCAGGGTGACCAAATTTGCTCCACTAAACAAACTGGAGAAAGATGTGCTAAATCAGAATTAATCTTTGCTCAAAAGTACTGTTAAACATAACTGCTTAAAATCCATATGGTTATGTCCCTCCACCAAAATTAGGTGGTGGCCAGATGCCTCCACCCCCACCATCAGTCGTTACGTAAGACATGCAAGATAGTGGCACCAGGCAGAGTCCTCGGCTTCTTAGGTCCCTCTTTGATTCTTGATCACCCCCCGAATTTGATGCCTAAAACAATTCAAATATACAAAAAAATTTAGAAATTTATTGTGCTTCATTAACTAATTACTCAATACATATGCCTAACAGATGATCACCTAATTAATCACTCTAATAACGGCCCAGAAAACAATTCCTTTCCTTCTGTCATCGTTTTTGACGAACAGGATCGATAATGTAATAGTAAATTGGAAAAAATCAACATGCTCGTGATTTATGACAATAGTATTTCGGCATAGGCAAGATCCAAGCACTAGGTAGCTATCATGCATGGTATAAAAACTAAGTATGTCCATGCGTATTTAATGAAGTCATGCTTATAACAAGGGTCCAGTGCTGACTTCAAAATTAAGCAAAAGATGGGTTCTCCTTCGACTTCCACTATATCTTATTTTGTTCTTGTTCCAGGAAAGTCAACGAAACAGCATCTTGATGCCTCTGTTTAAACTTCCAATCAAACTATAAGAAGGGACATCAAGTGCATTCGCATTCTTTTGTATTGCCAGGTGTTAGAAAACCACTTTCATACCGCTTGAATGCTTCTACTGGTCTTGATGCGGGATGACTTCATATATGGAACACTCAATGTCTGCAAAAATAGCACATATATATGTGATCTTACAAGCACTTCTATATAAAAGAGTGTTAATGGGTTTTCATTACAAGAATAAAAAGAAAAAACAAAAGAGGTTTAATGGGTTTTGATTCTTTCGAGCTATATATAAATATATAGACACACGCACCAAGGAAAAGATTTTACCAATCTGTAATCTTACTCAAGTAATTAAAAAAAACACATTACTATTTTATCATCAAACTGATCAGGTAATCACCAGGTGTTGATCTCTCTTGTACCTTTGAATATCATATATAATTAGGAAGATGCCAGAGCAAAAGGAACGGAAGAAAAATGAAACCATAATGGAAACCCTAGCTAGCCATTTGGGCTAAGCATATATATATACTCGTAGACGACTTTAATTTCTTCTAGAGGGATGTGGGTTCTTTAGTCTTTGCCCTATTTTTGACCAAGTTGCACTCTAGCTAACACACTGAAACATCCTAGGGCATATTTTAAGAAAAAATATGGGTGTCAGAGAAGATAATTTAGTATATGACAAACTCTAAGAAGAATGTCGGGAAAGTGGAAAATACCTCGACCTGGTTTTGAAGGAACTTGATGTATCCGATAGCCTCCATCAGCACAGATGCTGTGTCTGTCTGCAATATTCTCCCAAACCCAACCCACATGCAAAATTACACGTTACTAATTTCCCTCTCGCAAAACAGCAACAAAATTATTATTTTATTTTTTTAAATTAGACGAGCATATCTTGATGAGCCCGCTAAGTATAAAGTTTTTTCTTTTAATTAAATCAAAGAGTTTGATTTCAAATTAAGTTAGAATTTGTAACTTAATTTTTAATCATCCCATTCAAGTGCTCAACAACCATTAAATTTAATCATCCTCTAGATTAGAGGCACAGAGAATTTAGATTACCTTGCCAAAGGGTGCAACTAACTGCTGCAAAGCTGCAATTCTATCTCCTAATTTCTCTTTTCTAACCTGATAAAATGCCAAAGGTAAAAAATCCGAGCCAAAATACACCAGGAAAAAAAAAATAGTAAAAAGAAAAAACCATAGGCGCCCTTGTGCTCTACAAAATGCGATTCAAACAGTTTAGTTTTCGAACCTTAAAAGGAGGGCAGGGAGAGCGTGACTCAAGTCTCGATTTCTTGGGTGCAGCTGCTTGGGTTGCCTTCGGCTCCATCATGCTGTTGTTGGGCCTTTTAGCCTCTGTTATTTCATTGGTGGAGGATATCTTTGAAATACAAAGAGCACGTTACTAATAAAAATCAGTTCAATGATCGCTCAAAAGTCATTTTAAGAAAAGAAGATAGTAAAGAGCGATTCTCCTGATAAAGAGATTCACACAATGTTTAAAGCTGAAAGTAAGTATCCTTCATGTAGCAAAAAGAGAAGGGTACTTATCTAGCTAAATGGCTAATCTTTTGGTGCCATGGCTTGCTAAAGCCGAAAAACAAATATATAATAAAGGGTTTTAACTTTTCAATTTTACTATTAACTTGGGGAGAAAGCATAACTGAAATTTGTTTTATCTTTTAATCTTGCTAGTTAACTCATAAGATTTACTATTTTTGATAATACACAATTAGGGTTTCTTGATGAGCATAATAAGCTAGCCTAGCTAGCCTAGCTGCTGCAGTACTAGTACAAGTTCAATTGGTACATGATTATTTTGCCTGATAAATTTGAATTTGCCAATCCATTTAATGAACTAGCAAATTCAAGGACGTATAGCTGCAGATATACATAGTGCACGTACAATACTAAATAATCGCAAAAAATGCTACAATCTAGTATGCAATCATAACCATTCAGCCATGCCATGGTTACAGAAACTGCTTGCTGCTGATACGAAGATGAAGAAAGAAAAGGATATTGAGGGAAGAAGAAACCTTACTTTACTAGGGCTACATGATGGCCTCTGATTTGATTGCTGAATACTATCGAGACCAAAAGAAAGACTGTCTTTGAATATGTCTAGAGGATCAAGAGAAGCTGGTTGGGGAAAACTTCCACTAAATCTAGTAGAGGTTAAGAGATCCAAGGCCTGTAAGTTCATGTCGAAGGAACCTGAGATCAGTGGTGAAGATGGCTGATTCAAGTTTGAAATATTTATACTAGGATATATCTGACTAAAGCTCCCTCTGCTGGGTATAGCACTTCCGAAGCTGGAACAGTTGTGATGACTAGAGGAAATCTGCCGGGGTGAAAACTGATCGTGGCCATTGATTGGAAAGCCGGATGAAATAGTCTCGAGGAGGAGCTTTTCACTAAGACTCAGATCCTTTAGCTCATCTTTAATGTAACTCGATGAAGATACATGTGGATCTTCAATAGTACTTGAAGGGCTATTTAACATCTCGGTAAATTTGGGAAATGAATCTGATGATGAGAGCCCTTCTTTGATTTTTGAAAGTTGTAGGTCATAAGCTGAATGGCTACTGAAGTTGCCAGCATTGTTATTCCAGTAATGAAAGCCTAGGTCCTGAAACATGGTGCTATTGAGAGAAGAGATTGGACTCTCATTTTTCTGTCTTTGGTTGAAGATTACTCCATTATAGCTTGGATTTGAGTTGTCAGAATTCCTGCATAAAGAGTAAGATATAGAAATAAATATTAATATATCAAAGAAAACCCAACAAGCCCTAAAAATCACCATTCCAAACAAGAAAATTAGTAGCGTGAAACCATGATATTACTCTCTACAAATGAAAAGGAGAAAACAAACTTAACCCAACATACTGCTGGTTTTCATTTCTAGGCAGTTTGATTGATGTACATCAAATCACGAGTAAAGAAAAGAAAGAAAGAAAGAAAGAAAGCTAAAATAGAAAAAGGAGATTCCAAAATCTAAAGTTAATCTATGCTGGCACTGTAAAATATACTAAACATCCATTGTGGAAAGCTTGTAGTTTAGGGAGAGAGAAAAGAGAGAGAGATAGAGCTGAGAATAAGCACTCACAAAGTGATGGTTTGGGTCCAAGCACGGGCGCTTCCAGCTTCTGCATAGCTAGATGGGGTAGCAGTAGTTAAAGAAGAAGACCCAACAAACTGGTCTTGAAGCTGATGCTGGTGATGGAGATTTGCAGACTCCATAATAATGACAGTATATTTTTTAAAAGGCTTGAAAATCCCAAGATGAGTAATTAAAATTTAACTATCTATGGCTCGCTAGCTCCAGGAATCTCTCACTCTATTCGAAGAAACAGTTCAGGTGACACCCACACACCTTCTTGCTTTTGGAGAGACACTTTTCTCAGTTTGGTCTTTACTCTTTCAAGTTCCATCTAAAGTAGCCTTGAAAGAAAAGTAAGAGAGCACGAATAACCCATCTCCATACCTCTCTCTGGCTTTAATTATTATTTTTCATTCCTTTTCTTTTCTTTCCCTGCAGCTTCTCAATATATAGTATAAGACTAATCTCCCCCCCCACTCTTTGTGCACTCTGAATTACAGGGAGATGATTATACTTCCCCTACGTTATGATTACGATCCTGCCTTCGATCCCAAGGCTTTCAACAAAGGTCTGAGGAGAGAAATGATAACAACCATGCCCTCTCTCTTTTTCACACGCACACAAACGCTTACACACAAGACACTCATCGCCACATGTCTAAGTGTGCTCATATATATACATACATTTCATTAAGCAAACACCCAACGACATGCTTAAGCAATTAAAGGTTTTATGCTCGTACAGTATGTTTTTATGATGTGACTTTAAATGAAAGTCATGGATTCAAATTCTATTGGGAAGGGGTAAAAGTAAAATATATAATATATATATACCTCGCCAATGCATTAATTCAAGGGGGTAATTACTTAAATATATAGAGATGAACGAAACTTGGAATTTTTTTTAATCACATGGTTATGTGAAAACAGTTTAATGACTTGATTAATCAAGCGATTGAATGATTAGAGTTTTAAAACCACGCCATATATAATGGAAAAACATGCTTTCTTATTGGTAAAATTAAATTTATGTATGCTTGAGCAACCTTAATTTGTAATTTGGAACCCCATGCATTAGCTTAATTATTAGGGCAATTGATTTCATCGACAAGCAGTCGATGAAGGCCACACACGTCTTGACTAGCTAGTAGTACATGGCTTGCTCATTCGGATATTTCAAGTAACTTGCAATAATAATCGAGTATCCTCTCATCATGATATGAGTACTTCCTAATTAATGAAGATCTTGTAAATTAACCATTCCGTGTATTTTCTTGCTTGGGAACAAAAATATACTTAACAAAAATATATAATCTCAATATATACATGTTAATTAATTAGCTAGCCCTGTGGTATTAGCACCACCCCATAACAGAAAGCTACTAAAAAATATTAAGGGAAAAGATTATATATATATCTTCGATCTCTGATATTGGAGCGTCGAAGGGCTAAAGCACATACGGCTCTCCTCGCTTGTTCAGCTTTCATTGGCGTTGTCTGTTGGGAATAAAGGAGGGAGTGATCGGGACTTATCAGAGGCCTCCATTCATCCATGTTGTAGCCAAATATAGATTTTCTTATAATAAATAAATAAATAAATAAATTTTAAAAAAAAAACAAGGACAAATATGGTTTGGTTGTTTTATATATATATATATATATATATATATATATATGAACACTGTAAATTTATCCTCCAAAAGCTCATCATGATGCTTTGGAAGAACGATCAATTATAATCTAATTTCAATCATATCCCCTAGTGGCAAACAAAAAGAAGCCAACCCTAGCCTTGTAGTCCTTTATTATACAAATATTGTGATGTCCACCTGTATGTATGTACATCTCTTTTATTCTGTTTCAAGTTTTATATATTCGGCTCTTACATATTTTGTTGCTGCTTACCTACTAGTATTTATACAGAAATACGTACATACACACACGCGTACGTATGCTTATTTGTACGTAGGATGAACATGTATGGTTTTTTTCCTGCTCGATCGATCGATCTTTCCAAGCTACATAACAGTGGTGTATACCATATATAATACTGTTTTAAAGATAATTAATGGAGACCAAATTAAACCTTATATTAAAAATCTAAAACTCTAATTACCGATGGATCTCTGGAGCGTCCAGATAATGGGAAAGTGCATGTTATAAGAAATTTTTAACTTCTATGTGATTGGATGGTAATTAATCTGAAATATTTAATGAATATTGACCCAACTTGAATAAATTGGTTGTTTAAATAGTTATTTTATAGATAAGTAATTGATAAAATATAAATATTATAAATTTTCATTTGAAAACTAACCCAAACCTAACACGATCTATATATAATTCAATATAATATTTAATTTATTTATCTCAATATACATACTTTATATATATAATTTAGTTTTTTATTACTAGATACACTATATATATATATATATAGAACTCCTAATTATATTGGGTGTATAGTACCATTGCCAGAGAATCACTCATTCATACTCAGAGATTGAATTCTGATCACCATGGTAAAGCTAAAGAAAAATTTATATATATATATATATATATATATATATATATATATATCCCGCTCTCTCTCTCTCTCTCTAATGCTTTTGTTAATTTGTTTGTAGAGAGAGATCAATTAATTAATATTCATAGATTAAGTATGATTAAGCTGTCAATCCATTAAAGAAGGCCTAGAATAATGTTGTTGTTCAGCCCCACAAAGGTTCACATCAGTCGAAAAGGAGATGGGAGAATGTGAGATGAGAGTATGGGCAAAGCTTAAGTTTGCTTTTTGCCCTCTCTCCTTTTACCCTCTTGTAGCTGCTGCTAGCATGCCCCCCTTTGTTTGCTTGCTTGTTTATTTATTTTTAGTTGCTTTTTTCCATTTCTTCTTCAAGGCAATTATTCTCTTATTAATTAATGAAAGTTTGCTTCCTTATTCTTGCAGGTCACCTTTTGCAAACTTCCTAGTCTCGCTACCTTCCAAGATTCAATTCACAACAACGAAAAACTGTTCCTCCATTTTTCACTTTCATGAATCTTACAAGATTCGTTCAAGAAAATTCGAAGTTGTAATTAAGTGTACTTCCCCTTTGATAATAATTCCACCTAAAAAATTCCACTTCGGCATGATGAAAGCAAAGGAGATTTGAAACATAAATTAAAAATCAAGAATAATATTATAAAAAAATATTCATTAATATTAGTTAGTCTTCGAGGATCGAGATGTACATGTTCGTATTAGATTCACACACACACACACATATATATATATAAGGACTAAAAATTATTTTTTAATCTAAAATTTAAAATTATTAGAATTAAGTTCATTTGTTTATATAAAAATTAAATTATTGGCTTGTGAACCATGTAAAATAATAATTGTTCACTTTATATTTTCCACTAAATAGTCAAAGAAAGGCTATGA
>Ga0325403_1007035_pt1 | contig 10753 bp, 7 predicted proteins | sample PopdelMetagenome_19_FD_205665 | JGI IMG/M metagenome (GOLD analysis project Ga0325403, IMG submission 205665) | Populus deltoides microbial communities from Bellville, Georgia, United States - Xylem-PdKOR-R4 | ecosystem: Host-associated > Plants > Phyllosphere > Stem > Wood/Secondary xylem...
TCTTAATATTATTTTTTATATTAAAAAAAGTTATTCAGCGCAAAGGTGGAACAGGTACACCAAATCTAGTAATTAACATAATAGGTACTTTTAGGGGTTAGATTCAAATAGTACGGCTTTGTATTTTTTTTTGAATAAAAAACTGTTAATAGAAAAAGATTGAGCCAAAAAGTTAGGAAAAACATACGAATGAATGTGCTGTGTGAAAACATAATGATTGATAGCGACTCGTAGTTTGGCGATATAGTGATTGTGTGTTTGCCTATTTAGTCTCTCTACTCTCAATTTTATTTCACTTTCGTCCTCCTTCTATTGTTTATCCTTATATCATTCTTCTTTTTTTTTTTTTAATATTCAACGAAAAATTGGGCATATTTAAATAAGATGGTATGAACTGAAATTAAATTCTCTTCAAAAGTGATCTTAACTATTAATTCCTACAAGTGTAATTTTTTTTATTTGTTCTTATAATTTAGTCTATTTTCATATAAACAAGTAGAAATTCCACCTAATTTTCTAAAGAAAAATAAATTTTGAAAGAGAATGATATATATATACCCTTGAATCTACGTGGATGTGTTCATGGAAGGGCAAAACAATTAATATACTTGTAATTTATAGTTTTGCACAAATTAAGGATAAAGACTTAGCAATGACAACAAATCATTATATATTAAAGTTGATTTAATTAGTGGTAAATGCACTAAGTTAGTGGTAAATGCACTAAGTTAGCTATGGAAGTCTTTTCAAGGAATGTGAACCCCCGACCCATGATTATGGATCAAACAACGATATGATATGAGCTAACACCAATTTTCACGTTCTTTGATGACAATGAGGGAAGGATATCATTATAAAAGAGAGAACAAGCATGGAGGGATGAAAGTAAAACAAAAGATAGCTGGAGGATCAAAGTAAGATAAAACTAAGAATACAAAGACCTTTCAAAAAACCAGATATTCTCAAGGGTCATGATTCACCCAGAGAATAAAGAAGCAAAAACATCAACGTGTGAACCAAATTACAGAACAGATGTTGGAATCCTCACCGATCCACTGTATTTCCAACTTACTCTAGTCTGTATCTTTGATCATAGCACTAGCAATATCTTCTATAAAAAGTTCAACATTGTTTCTCAAGCTTGCCTTGCTTTGTAATTTGCAAACGACATAGAGACTAAAGAAGGAAGATGAGTAGCAAGATTATCAGTGGAAAGAGATTTGAAGGGAGAGTGGTAATTGTGACTGCTTCAACACAAGGCATTGGCTTTTCCACAGCTGAAAGGTTTGGATTGGAAGGTGCTTCTGTTGTCATCTCTTCTCGCAAGCAGGTGCTCTTTCTGTTGCTTCAACATTTCCTTCCTTTTCTTTTTCTTTATCATATCATTTCTTTTTTTTTTCTGGGATCAAGGTTGATTTTTTCTTTCTGGGTTTGTTTTGGTTTCTGGTTGTTTTAGGCTTTCTCTGGTTTCTGCTGGTATTGGATTTGAGGAAGTAGATAAACTTTGAACTAGGCTCCACCTAAAATGGTTTATAAAATCATGTTCTTTTTAAGAGCAGATAGGATATGCCAAATCCTGTTCAGTTGAATGACCTTAACTCATCACTTTGAATTGAATTTAGTTCTGTTTCCCAATGCACACATCATGGTCTGTATTTGCTTTGTTGTTTGAAGTTTGATCTCATATGGGATGAGCTGAAAGTGATTCTATTAGTACTGTTAAATGGAGTGTTGCAAGAAATATTTGCCAAGGCCAAAATATACTGATACTCGTAGAGAGTTTTTATACTGTGATAGAGAATCAAAATGATGATGTATCGATACATAATTTGCTACTTCCAGATGCCATCCTTTCCCATCATTCATTCACGTATCAAGTGGTTTTTGGTTCTTTTTTATCACACGATATTTGAAAATTTAAGCACTAAAGTTAGCTTTTTTATGCTATTTCTAGCAGTAACTGATATGGGCTTTTTTCTTTGGATTACTTCCGGGATGAAATTTCTTTTGGTCTTTTGTTGAATTGATCCAGAAAAATGTAGATGAGGCGGTTGAGAAACTCAAAGCTAAAGGCATCAAGGTGGTGGGTGTTATCTGTCACGTGTCAAATGCGCAACAGAGGAAGAATCTCATAGAGACAACTGTACAGGTGAGAAAGTCAGCTTCGTTTCTTACAGTATGCAAGTGCGTCTTAATATGATGCTGCATATTGGACTATATATTGGTTAATTCTCGTGAATATTAGACTATTCCAACAACGGGTTAGTCTTCTTCTAGGATGACTGTGTTATATGAAAGAGGATACTGCGTTTAATCTTTATTTGTTTGCTTCCAATAGAGAGTGATTTCTCTTAAAATGATCTATTACTACCCGGTTTTCGAGATGTCTAGCCATTTAGCTTGTTTGTTCTCTTTTCTGTGCACGTGATATGTTTCCACCTATTTATCTGGTTTCTTTTTACGAGCTCCTTAAGAGTGTTCGTTTGCAATGAAAGTGCTGGTTTTGTGTTTGACTATATATTCATCTTGATTGATAGAAAGCTTCTGTTTCTGGTTTCAGAAATATGGAAAGATAGATGTTGTTGTCTCCAATGCTGCTGTCAGTCCATCTTCAGACTCCACTTTGGAAACCCATGAATCTGTCCTTGATAAGCTGTGGGAAATTAATGTTAAAGCAGCTATCCTCCTACTGAAGGTAATTTTTATTACAAAGGTTTGCTTATAGAAATCAATATCCAAAATGTCATACCGGGCCACACTACTGGGAAATTTTGATTTTGGTTGTAGTGAAGATGGCTAACATCTTGGTTTTGCTCTGTGTTACCTGTGATATTCTGTTCATTGTTTCCACCCCTAGAATTTCCTTACTCACAGCATTGCAATACACCTCCACTAGTTTTAGTTCGTAACTGATTTTGCTACAATTCTATGTGATATCCACTTGCAGGATGCGGCCCCTCACATGAAGAAGGGTTCTTCAGTTATTCTGATTTCCTCTATTGGTGGCTACCATGTACATGATTCCTTGGCTATGTATGGTGTCACAAAGACAGCCCTTTTTGGGCTTACCAAGGTATCCTCCAGTTGTGCTCTCCGTTCATATCGGTTTCATCAAGAACTTGACAAATCCAACTCACTGAAATATGATGATGAACTTGAAGTTACTACCCTTGTTTGAAATAGCAGACCATGGCTCTTTTCCTAGCAGCCCATCTCTTATTATAGATAAGCTGGAGCACGGGCGTGTTTCTTTTCTTGTGCTTATATGCATGTGTGCTTCTTGTTCCCTTTACCAGGTTTTTCTGCTTGGGTCAATGAACTCGTGAAAAAGAGAATCCAGTTCCTCTCTTTTATTTTATGGACAATAAGTTGGACAAATGCACGTAACAACACCATGCTTTTTTTTCTAAATTTTTTGCGCGTAATACTTTCTCGATACTTTGTAGGTGCTTGCAGCTGAGATGGCTCCTCACACTCGAGTGAACTGTATAGCTCCTGGGTTTGTACCAACGCACTTCACTGGTTTCATTGCAGGCAATCAGGCTCTTGTAAGTTTACATTTCTTTTGGCTTTGATTTGTTTCAATGATTTCTACAAAAGAACAGCTGCTGACCTGTCTTGGATTCAATTGGATTCCTAATTACTGTAGAAAAAGTCCATTGAGGATAAGACCTTGCTGAACAGACTTGGTACCACAGACGACATGGCCTCTGCAGTCGCCTTTTTGGCTTCCGATGATGCTTCTTACATAACAGGAGAAACTCTGGTGGTAGCTGGAGGGATGCCGTCCAGACTGTAGCTCCCCTCCCTTAAAGTTTACCCAAATAAAAAGCATGCTATGATTTTTCATGGTACCAGCTGAAAACCCACGTCAATAAATCCATGAAAGAAAAATTCATGCTGATGCTCTTTGTTCATTTCTTCATGGCAAATTGACATTGTTTCATTGAGATTTCCTTGTCGGATAAGATTAGAGTGTGATATGCTTGTCGAACATAACAAAATGTAAAAGGAGGAAGCCGGAACTTATCCCCTTCATTACATAATTTCCAATTCCATGGCAGATTGTGAGGGAGTCATGCATGCTCCCACTTGACGTGTGGCCCGTTTGCCTTCGGCTTCAAGATTTTATTTCCTTTGATAACATTTAATTGCCATTTCATTACATTTATGTATACAAATGGTAGAAGTATGGGAAAAATACGTTCAATATACTTAACATAAATCAGCCAAAATCAAAATGCTTTAGCACCATCACTCTTCATGAATGGAGACAAACAGCTGCAAATCAAAATGGACGGAAAGGGAAGATTTTCAGGGAAAAGATTTGAGGGTTTGTGAGTTGAGTTGAGTTGAGAGAGTTTCTCCTCCACTAGCGTAATTTCCTATTTTCTCTCTAAATAGTAAAAACCAGTGCTAAATCTGGGAAGGGAAATTGAGGGGATTCCATTAAAGGATCTAATTGCTTAAAATAAAAATGACATGGGATTGGATTGGCTATAGTTAGATAGATGCTAATTTTATCTTACCTTGTTTTTTTAGATCATTAAAATGAATTTTTTTTTATTTTTATATTTTGGCAAAGATAGAAAATGTAGATTTTATACTATTTCTTCCATATCACTTACTGTATGCTTATAACATGTTTCGTTGCTACGTGGCGCCTTCATTCTTTCTTCTCTGCAACTTCTGTGCCATTTACATGCTCCTTAAAACCTGAAAAAGAAGGCACAGAGTGGTTTGGGAGTGCTTGATGATTGCCATGGTTGGCACCCTTCAAATATTTTCCTGTGAAATCCAGTTCAAAAGAAAACTTACATCAACATGAACAGCTAACTATTTACACAAGAACGGCATCAGCACTTTGATTATCATCACATGTCAAAACAAGGCCTTCAACATGGGCTGGAAGGAGGCATGGGAACCACTGACAACCTGTTGAGACGGCTCTTGTGGCGGAACGATCATCAGCAAATTATCATGTCGTCGAACAACACCCATCACGCTAACAGTGCTCCCTTCTTAGATATACCTGAGATCGATGCAAGCATTTCTCAGAGGTATGCAACTCAGAAAACTTACTACAACTGCCAAGGAATCAAAGAATCAGTTTGCCGCACCTCTCTTAAGCCATATCCTTCTTTGAGACGCATGATCCGGTCATCACTTGAGAGTTTGCGTTCAGCTAAGCAGCGTCAAAAGCTGGGAGACATATCCTTGTTCTCTTTCTTGTACACCCATTACTGTAGCTGGCTTGACAAATGGAGCAGCCTTGAACAATACACATGGAAAAAAAGGCTTTTAATTTGTGTTTGATTATTGTTCCTTTTATTTTACTTTTTACAATAATCATAAATCAAATTATGCAGTATCTAGCTGCATATCATTTAACTTCAGAATGATCTCCAGCACCCCAAATTTATTTGAAAACATGTAATTTGAAAAGAATGAAAATAAATTAAAAAATAATGAAATTAAAACTTATAAGAACTAAATTGAATAAAAATAAAGTTTGATATCTTGTTACATAACGTGTCTTTCATACAAATACTTGAGAAACATGAACTTCATTGTCTTTATTTAAATAAATAGATTTGAAAAGAAAATGTCATTTAGTGGTACTTTTATTGTTATTTTTTTTTTTATAAATCGAGCTAGGTTATTAAAACCTGTTTGGGAGTGTAGTTGTGGTTGTTTTTTAAAGTGTTTTTCATTCAGAAATACATCAAAATAATATATATTTTTTATTTTTTAAAAATTATGTTTGATATCATAGTATCAAAATGATGTAAAAACACCCAAAAAAATTAATTTGAAGAAAAAAAATAAAAAAATTTTAAATTTTTTCAAAATTATTTTTGAAACACAAAAATAAATAGGGCCTAAATTTCTCACACATGATAATACAAATTAGCTTGATTTATCTTTATATTTTATGTCTTCTCTTCAATCTCTCCCTGCAAGTCTAATTGCTTAATTTTGACTTCTTGATGTATTTTAGTTCATTCTCCTATCTACTTTTCTAATAGACATTTTCATGCAAATGGATATAAATACTCTTATTTAAAAACTCGATCAAACTCCACTTAATTTATCGAAAATATATAAATTTGAAAACAAAATGACTTACTTTTTGTTATAATTCATTGTGTTTTCATGGTTATTTGTTTAATGAATTATGTTAGTTTATAGTTTTTCACGTAAGAGTGTTTTTGTTAGTTTAGATAAAAATATCTAACATAAGGACAAGATTGAAGAAAAATCCAATACGAAAACGATGAATTGAAACAATTGACATGCATGAATGTATCATATTTTTGTACCCTTAAATTCCATGGAGACGTGGACCTTGTGGTCATGCAAGTACAAAACAATTAATGTTTATTAATATAGTTTAATCGGTTAGGTTTGAGTTTATTTTTTAATAATTATAAATTTAAATCTTCTCAAGATTACTGGAAGTTTATATGATCGTTAATTTCAAAACTCGTGAGATTAATCGAGAAATATACAAGCTGATGTAAACACTCAAATTAATAAAATAAAAAAAATTAATATGTGTGTATTAGATTATTTGAGGGTAAAAATTATGTTAATTTTGAGCCATATATTGTTAATAACAAACATCAGAATGTCTATTAATTTATAGCCGATGGACCAAGTTTGATTAGAGTTATTGGTGGCTCGTCAATAAACCCAAGTACATAGCAAATTTTTGATGTGTATTTGATTATTTAGCGATCATGATCATTTAGCGATTTGGTATTATAGTCCTCAAGAGTCGTAGCATGATGACAAAAAGGTTTGAGATCTGCACAGCAGGTCTCGAGTTCGAGTCATGGCGTGCACCTCTTGTAAGAGTCTGGGACAGCCGGGATTTTACTCCCTCACCTGGGCCCACAAAGTGTGTTTTCCGGAGGGGTGAGGTTTCCTCGAATCCAAAAAAAAAAGATTTGGTATTATAGTAATAGTTATTTTTTAAAATTTTATTTAGTTAGAAATATATTAAAATAATATATTTTTTAAAACATTTATTTTTAATATCAGCCTATTAAAATATTTAAAAATATAAAAAAATAATTTTTTTATAAAACACCGTTTGGACGGCGTTTCTAATGAAAGCCTATATTTATACTCTGCCTTGATGACTCGTGGACTTTGTTCCCAATGAATAAATAACTAAATAAGCATAAACATCATCGGTGTGATCAAATGACAGAACAGAAGGTGTCATCCTCGTCCGTCCATCTATCCTTTCATTTTATAAAGTGGTCGGGGGTGGTCAAAATTTATTTATTTATTTATGTTTTTTTATTTTAATATATTTTTAAATTATCACTAATCTGTTTCATTAATCACAGTAGTAGCAATATTTCCTGTAAAAACCAACTTTGTTTTTGAAGCTTGTCTTGTCTTGTAATTTGCAAACGAGAGAGAGAGATCAGAGAAGGAAGGATGACTAGTAAGATTATCAGTGGAAAGAGATTTGAAGGGAAAGTGGTAATTGTGACCGCTTCAACTCAAGGTATTGGCTTTTCCATAGCTGAGAGGTTTGGATTGGAAGGTGCTTCTGTTGTTATCTCTTCTCGCAAGCAGGTGCTCTCTCTCTCTCTTCCATATTCATTGCTTTTAGCATTTCCTTTCTTTTCTTTATCATATGATTTCTTGTTTTCAGGGATCAAGATTGATTTTTTTTTTCTGGGTTTGTTTTGGTTTCTTGAATCTTGATTGTTTAGGATTTTTCTGGTTTCTGCTGCTTTTGGATTTGAGGAAGTATATAGACTTTGGACTAGATTTCACCTAAAAGGGTTTAGAAAATGTTGATTTTTTAAGAGCAGCAAGGATATGCCAAATCCTGTTCAGTTGAATGACCTTAATTCATCACTTTGAATTGGATTTAGTTTTGTTTCCCAGTGCACACATCATGGTCTGTATTTTTTTGTTTGAAGTTTAAACTCATATGGGATGAGCTGAAAGTGATTCTATTAGTACTGCTAAATGGAGTGCTGCAAGAAAAAATTGCGAGGGCCAAAATACATTGATACTGGTAGAGAATCAATACTGTGATAGTGTTGTTTTCCAGAATTGGTTGAGCACACAAGGGGGTCTTGAAAAGAATCGGCCTATAACAGAGAGAGGGAAAGAGAGAAACAAGAACATGTGTGAGAGAGAGGACTTTCATACTTTCATTGATTGATTTCCCACATCTCTCGAGATAAGTTTTGTTACAATTATATACAAATACGAAATTCCTACAAGATAACAATAGGATATCCTGCTAAGTGATAAAATCACAGCATCCTCTTCTCCCCAATAATGATGTATCGATACATAGTTTGCTAGTTCCTGATGCCATCCTTTCCCATCTTTCATTCATGTATCACGTGGCTTTTGGTTCTATTTGATCACAAGATATTTTGAAAATTGAAGTACTAAAGTTAGCTTTTTTATGCTGTTTTCTAGCCGTAACTGATATGAGCTTTTTCTTTGGATTACTCTCGGGATGGAATTTCTTTTGGTCTTTTGTTGAATTGATCCAGAAAAATGTAGATGAGGCAGCTGAGAAACTCAAAGCTAAAGGCATCAAAGTGTTGGGTGTTGTCTGTCACGTATCAAATGCACAACAGAGGAAGAATCTCATAGAGACTACTGTACAGGTGAGAAAGTCAGCTTCGTTTCTTATAGTATGCAAGTAACCAGGAAAGGGAATTGGTGTCTAATTAATTTGATGCTGCATATTGGACTATTGGTTAATGGTCGTAAATGTTAGACTAGTCCAACAAAAGGCCGTGGTTAGTCTTCTTCATCCACCATGCTCATTTAGGATGACTGTAAGATGAAAGAGGATACTGCATTTAATCTTTATTTGTCTGCTTCCAATAGAGTGATTTCGAGATGTTTAGCCATTTAGCTTGTTTGTTCTCTTTTCTGTGCATGTGATATGTTTCTGCCTATTTATCTAGTTTTTTTTTGCGAGCTCCTAAGAGTGTTTGTTTGCAATGAAAGAGCAGGTTTTTTGTTTGATTATTTAGTCATCTTGATTGATAGAAAGCTTCTGGTTCTGGTTTCAGAAATATGGAAAGATAGACATTGTTGTATCCAATGCTGCTGTCAATCCATCTACAGATTCCATTTTGGAAACCCAGGAATCTGTCCTCGATAAGCTGTGGGAAATTAATGTTAAAGCAGCTATCCTCCTACTGAAGGTAATTTTTATTACAAAGGTTTGCTTATAGAAATCAATATCCAAAATGTCATCAAGAACAGATGTGTTTCCTGTGATATTCTGTTCGTTGTTTACCCCCCTAGAATTTCCTGCTCTTGCTCCCATGGTCAGTCAGGTTTACTCATTAGTATCCATGTGTTGTCATTTTGTAATACAAGTCCTATTTGATATTCACTTGTTTTTTCAGGATGCGACCCCTCACATGAAGAAGGGTTCTTCAGTTATTCTGATTTCCTCTATTGGTGGCTACCATCCACATTCTTCCATGGCTATGTATGGTGTCACAAAGACAGCCCTTTTTGGGCTTACCAAGGTATCGTCCAGTTGTGTTCTCCTTCCATTTCTGTTTCATCAAGAACTTGACAAATTCAACTTACTGAAATAAGATGATGAGCTTGAAGTTATAACCCTTGTTTGAAATAACAGACCGTGGCTTTTGTTTTTAGCCTATCTCTTATTATAGATAAGCTGGATCATGTGCATGTTTCTTTTCTTCTGCTTATATGCATGTATGATTCTTCCCTTTCCCAATAAACTCATGAAAAAGAGAATCCAATTCTTCTCTTATATTTTATGGACAATAAATTTACACGGACAAACACATGATTATTTTTTAGTCTTTCTTGATTGCATGCAAAAGCTTCAGGCTTTTGTTTCTAATATTTTTTGGGTAATACTTTCTCGATACTTTGTAGGTGCTTGCAGCTGAGATGGCTCCTCACACTCGAGTGAACTGTATAGCTCCCGGGTTTGTACCAACACACTTTGCTGATTTCATTACAGGCAATCAGACCGTTGTAAGTTTACATTTTTGGCTTTGAGTTGTTTCAATAATTTCAAAAAAAAGAGCAGCCGCTGACCCGTCTTGGACTCAATTGGATTCCAAAATATTGTAGAGGAAGACGATTGAGGATCAGACCTTACTTCAAAGGCTTGGCACCACAGACGACATGGCCTCAGCAGTCGCCTTTTTGGCTTCCGATGATGCGTCTTACATAACAGGAGAAACTTTGGTGGTAGCTGGAGGGATGCCGTCCAGACTTTAGTTTCCCTCTCTTAAAGTTTTCCCGAATAAAAAAAACACTTTATGATTTTTCAGAACCTGCGCCAATAAATTCATGAAAGGAAAATTTACTTTGACGCTCCTTGTTTTATTTCTTTTTGGCAAATTGACATTGTTTCTTTGAGATTTCCTTGTCGGATAAGATTGACTTGTGATATGCTTGTTAAATATAAAAGTGGAACAGAATGTATAAGGAGGAAGCCACAATATATTCCCTTCATCAGATAATTTCCATGGCAGAATGTTATGGAGTCGTGTATGCTCCCACCTGACTTGCGGCTGGAACCTTTTGGTATTCTGCTTCAAGTTTTGATGGGAGTTTGCCTTCCTTTTGGTAAAGATTATATGCCGGTGGTTATGTGTGAAAATCATGCTGAAGTCTTGAAAAAGAGTTTGATATGAGACGGATCCATATATATATTTTGACGCAAGGAAAACATTTGATTGCCATAATGCAAGTGTCC
>Ga0325403_1007038_pt1 | contig 10749 bp, 5 predicted proteins | sample PopdelMetagenome_19_FD_205665 | JGI IMG/M metagenome (GOLD analysis project Ga0325403, IMG submission 205665) | Populus deltoides microbial communities from Bellville, Georgia, United States - Xylem-PdKOR-R4 | ecosystem: Host-associated > Plants > Phyllosphere > Stem > Wood/Secondary xylem...
GTTAATTGACTATATATATAATATCTGGAAGATAAGGCATAATTTAAAATAAACAATTATTTTCCTCAAAACAAGAATTGAAAAATGATTGGGTTATCTTCCTTTTCAAATACGAAAAAAAATCCTATCGAACAATGTTTTTTTAATGATCTAACTACTTATAGTATTTATAAACCCAACTTGATGGCATCTTTTAATTATGGATGATGAAAAATGAAACAAACACATGCTAAGTTGATTAATAATGAAAGGAAAGCTCGATTAAATTTGGAAGGTAAAAGGTCGATAGCAGGCTTCGTTCTTTCTACACTCGAGAAACACAATCATGTCAAATAGAAGCAAATAAAAAATCAAACACATTAATAATGGAAAATGATACTATCATTCCATGACTTATAATAACGTACACCCCTCCTCAATACACCACCACCACCAATATTATTGGTATTGATACAAATTTAGAAAAGCTGAGCTTGGAACTTGAGAATTTATGAATTTATTAGTGCAGGAAAAGTTCCCTTGATGGGGGCATAGCCTCCCAATAAGAAAACAATTCATGAAAATTCTTGAGTCTTGAACCATCAACCAATTGAATAATACAAGAGAAGTTTGATCTGCTTGACGTGAGTATCGTTTCATGCTTGCCAAGCTACATGAACTTCCTCACGAACATTACAGGCAGCTCCGTTTGTGGTACTCATAAAATAACTTTTGGAAGGATTGCAAGTGATCCGTCTCTAAGCATATGGTCAATGACAAGGTTCCATCATCTGTTGGGCTTGGTAGTATGTATCCTTTTCCTTCAAACGCAAACGCAGGCCGCATATACACTGGCTTGCCCCATCCAAAATCAGCGTCGTAAAAGGGCAAACGCACCCAACTAACAATGTTGAGGTTTGGGCTCCTATAAGTTTCGGAGCTTCTCATGACAGTAGTCAAGTCATCTACTGTTTCCAAGTAGTCAACAGCTGATCTCAAATACTCGTTATCCATTCGTTTTATTGCTTTGTGAATTCTCTCCGCTGTGTGAGCCAATGGCTCCGATGAGAGGTCACCAGAGAGAGCAATGGGTGTAGCTTGGAAGATTACATTTCCAAAATAGCCAGGTGGAATTGGAGGACGAAATCTATTCCTGCCATCGGTGGATATGTTTATCTTGGTTGCTTGATCATTAGACAAGCCTCGCGCTTTGCATGCACAACGCCATATATGTGCGGTAAGGATCACGTAAGTGCTGTACTCGGTCTTGCTTGCAATATCATTCTTCGCCATAGCTTTCAAAGTCTTAAGTAAATCACTTGGGATCTTAAGGTTGGCTACAGAAATGTCTTTAGAACCTGACTCGGGAATGGGGTTTGGGAAAGGGGTGTTGATGGTAGGGAATGGATCATATTCGACGTGATGGAAGGTAGGGTTGGGTGGGACTCTGCCACGAAGAATGGTTCGATCGATGAATGGTGGGGTTTTAACAGAGAGGCCTCGGGCTATATCAGACCATGTGTTGATGAAATGAAGACATTCGGTCCCATCTGCCAGAGTATGCTGCCATCCAACTCCAAGGCACACCCCACCGCATGTGAATCTGGTTACCTATCAGGGATGAAAATCCTCGAAGTGAGCTACTTGCTGGTTATATATCTACATTTTTATTGATAAGCGAACAGCTTTTGAGTTCCAATTAAGAAAGAATTTTGGGATTTGAGATGGGGCATTTCCCAATTTAAGTTGCCTAAAGTTTCACTGGATCATGTGATAATTATGCTATATTTACTTGCTGAAAATATCGTCAGTTATCACTGCATGGAAAAGAAATTAAGCATGCATGTAAACCGCGTGGCTGTTTCACTGTATACTATTTTACTATTTATTTTCTCACGTTTTACTATTGATTATAATAATAAAATTTTAATTTGATTCTTGAAAAATATCTGGAGTCAGACAAAGATATTAAATCTATGTAACATAAGTTTGGAGTCATGTGAAACCCAATTCTTTTTTTTGGATTCGAGGAAACCTATTTCTCGGAAAGTGCACTTTGTGGGTCCAGGTGAGGGAGTAAAACCCTGGCTGTCCCAGGCTCTTACAAGAGGTGCATGCCCTGACTCGAACTCGAGACCTGCTGTGCAGATCCCAAACCCTTTGCCATCACGCTACGTCCTCTATAAGGTAATAGATCATTTGCATTTTTAATAATTTCATTTTGATTTTCATTAATTTTCAATTCTTGAAGGGTGCGAGGAGAGAGAGAGAAATGATGGCAAAAATCCAGACTCGAAAGAAAAAAGTATCTTTTTTTTATTCTAATTTATAAAATATTAGATTTTTATTTTAAATGGTTCCATATAATAAGAGAAATTTGATTTGAATATTTTTTTACCTTAAAAGTATCTAAAAAAATTAGATATGAGATCTAGAAAAAATTGGTTTCCGAGTTGATTTTGGATTTTTTACCGGTTTTTTATGCTTTAAAGATTAAAAATTGATTTAAAAATATGATTAAAATGATTTCTAGGTGTTTTAAAAATAAGTTTCTTGAGGATAAAAACCATCTACTAGGATTATTCGGCCACTATAATTGTTGGAATCTAGGTGTTATAAGCGATGCTTTGCCTGACACGTCTTCTTTGTTGAAATTTAGCTGGCCCAGACGACTTGAGTTTAACATTAAGCTCAAACACCTTGGATTTGCCACACACATCAAACCCAAAAATCTTTAATCTAGTGAGCATATACCAGACACAAGCGTATTAATTCTAGCAACCAGCACAATGACAGAAAAAAAATACTACAACGGAGCGCGCACGCATATATATATATAAAAGAAAACTCAACATGAAACTCTAATAGATCCAAATACTCATACCTGTAAAACAAGGAGCGGGTAAGAAGAGATGTCACTGTAGTCAACGGTAGGAATAAGCTGTCGAAGTTCGTCGCTGGGCTTGAAATCAACAAAGTCTCCCATAGCAGAATCTGTTTCAGCCTCAATGAATAAAACCCCTTCTCCATTACAATTTATCTCAATTCTACCATTCGCATCCCTTGCCAATCTCCCAGCTACAGGATAAAATGACACAAGAACTTTGCTCAGTGCCTCCTTGAGCACTTTAACTTCAAAGAAATTGGAAGATCCATTTGGCTTGTAAAGATACAGCAAAGGGACATGATATTTTGCATGAAACAGGTCTAGGTTAGTGACCTCTAGCCGGTGGTTTGGTGTATCCTGGGTCGGCAGCACCATGGATGATTCCTTTATGGTAATCTGCATCTTGTAACTTTGGCTCGGTATTCAAGTTGAGAGAGAGAGAGGGAGAGATGAGGACCCAGGCACTAGCGATGATGTTCTGGCTAAAAATGGCACTGGCTGGGATGTACTGGCCAAATATATAAGATTGCATTATTCATTTTGGGAAACTCTTACCCCTTTTAGTGAAATCTACTTTTTTTTTTAATTTTTATCTTATGAATTTTTTTTTATATTTATATAATAAAAAGTTAAAATTAAATCTAAATAGCACTCAAGCTAAAGAAAAATATATTAATTAAAATGAGTTTTGTGCTAGAATTTTTTTAACGATTTAAGATAAGAGAGACGGAAAGATGAGGACAAGGAGATGTCAGTTGTATGTTATAAATTTATCTGCTCGTCATATTAACAGTCATTTTCACGTGCAATGCCAGCTATGTAGATAATTATTGACATTAAAGAAACATGTCGCTAGAATACTGTTATGCTACTTTGACACGTGACTCTCATTACCAGTGGATGAGTCACTAAGGATGACTGTCGTCGATGAGTATTAGGCCACCTCGAGCCTGAATTGAGGTCTATTGTCATGCAAGTCCAATCTAAGCTATTTGTCGTTGGGTAAGCTACATATAATGACCTTTTGTTTGCATGCATAAAAGACCCAGATAAGTAATAGTGCTTATGAGACTTATCCAAAAATCATAAAACCTCGATACCATTAATGGATAAATGTTAACGATCGTTTGTTTTTTGAAAAGTAATTTTTAAAAAATTATTTTTTAAATTTTTTTATGTTTGTTTGCTATTAGAAAAATTGGTCAATGAAAAACACTTTCCGATCAATGAAAAAATTTAGCTTGGTTTTCAGGAAAGTGTTTTCTTTTTATTTTGGGCGGAAAACACTTTCCGGAAGTTGTGAAAAATTTAGAAATATCATATTATTTACCAATTATATTAAATTTGGTCCTCAAACTTTTGATTGTTATATATATATATATATATATATATATTATTTGAATATTTATTTTTCAATTTCATCCTTTAGAATTTAATTTTTATATTAACTTTGGTCTTCATTTTTATTTTGTTTTTCCCTTATCATTTTTTAATTGAAATTTTTTATCTATTAAATTTGGTCCCCATTCTTTTGATTGTTACTTATTTTATTTGAAATAATTTATGAAATGTTAATTATTATTATTTTAATTTCTTCATCTTTCAATTTTTTTTATTTTTTATTTGATCTCTATTATCTTGATTATTATTTATTTTATTTGAGATAATTTATGAAATTATATTTTTTTTAATTTCATTCTCATTCAACTTTTTAATTTGTAAGATTTGTTTCTCATTATTTTAATAAACTTGAAAAAAATAAAACATTAATAAGTTATTTTACAGCTCATTTTCCATGACATAACAAAACACTGGAAAATATTTTCCAACTTATATATTTTTCATTACACTACTAAATATCAAAAAATACTTTTCCGGAATTCACTTTTCCCGGAATTTACTTAAAAAAAACACTTTTCAGCAAACAAACGAATCTAAAAATAATTTATTTCTTTAAATTTCTCAAAATGAAATAAAGAAGACTCCATAAACCCAAAATATTACTTCAAACCGTTAGCAATCATTAAGGATACAAACCTTGTACACAACAAATCCTACATTCTGCAGATGAGTTTGTTGCCCCGGTAACGTACGATTGACACTAAACAGTCCTAATTCTTGAATTGTATCGTTTGTTTGTACTAATAAACGTACGATTGACACTAAAGCAGGCCTAATTCCTTGCAGATCGTTGTTTGCTAGCTAGACCCCACTTCATGTTCTCACCTTCCGTGGTGATTAGCTTTCAAAAAATTAAGAAAACAAAGATGATCAATCCAACTGCAACGTGTGTGGATAAGGTGGAGAGGAATGAAGAGGGTCTCAGCAGCAACGAGCCTGCTCCATTCCGGTGGCCGGTACGGGGACGAAGGAGATCTCCACCACCATAAACTCCTCTTGAACGTCTTTGTAAACTTCCTGCTTCCAGATGCATTTCATCTGCAAGCATAATTAATATGATAACATGCAATATTTGGGGATTATATATACAAAATTCAGACGCAAAGGAAAGGATTTTGCAAGTTGATAGCACTTACTCTTATTTTGATTTTCCCTTTGCAGTGGCTTGTTGATCAATCGAGGAGTAAAAGAACTTTCACATGCATAATATGAAAGAAGCATAAAACAAATCATGAAGAAAATCCATGTAAGCATACTTCTCTTCATTTCAAGGGTATAGCTGGAAGAATTAGCTAGGAATTTTAGCTTGCCTGGATTATTGGTGTGAGCTTAGTGGTGTGTTCGACAAAAAGAAAGATAGAACTAATTAATAATACGCGATTATGGGGCAGGGCATTTAATTAAATGAGAACCTGTCGGTGGATTTAAATGTTTTAAATTGTAATGGGCAATGTCGAGAAAGTTTTAAATGTTTTTTTAATAAAAAAAATGCATTTCATTTGAATTTCCTTTCCCCTTTTTATTTCTTTATTCTTTTTAGATTCGTAAAATACTAATTATATTAATCGTGGGGAATATGCTAGTGATGGTGCTTTTATCTTTTGAATTGGATACCCTTATTTCCCATAATTCCCATATTCTGGGCAACTTAAAGAATGTAATTCGTAGAAAAACAAAATAGAAACTATATATATATATATATATATATATATATATATATATATATCGGACTTTTTGACTCACCTGTTTTAAATCTTTTTGCTAAAAAGCCCATTTATCTTAGGCTTTTTCTACAAATATTACCTGCTACTACAAACATACAAATCAAATGTCGGTAGTAAGAAGACAACAAATGAAAGTCCCACAAGAAACATAGGCATCTTCTATTTTGTCATCACCAAATCATGTTAGGCAATACCACATGGGTTCACATGGGTTCTGAAGGCATTTCCAAACTCTTCAACAAGATGTTTTGGCCTCTTTCATGGCAATTCGTCTATAAAAAGGAGACTCCTACAATTTCAGAAGACAGACTAATTTTTTCCAAAAAAAATTTTACTCTCCCCTATAACTCATATCTATAGCCTATCTCCATTCTCCACTGTAACCAATATCTCATGTACTGATTTACGTTACAAATTTATTAAGTAAGATTCTATTTTTGTTATCTATATTCTTGTTATATTTTATGTACATTTAAGTATGCTTTGTGTTTGATCAAGGATCCTGACGTTATTGGCTTTGCCTTGTTTATTCGCATCAGAAATTTGTTTAATTTTTCTTTGTTCTTTTCATAAAATCAGTATATAGGCTGGAAACCTGTGACCCGATCTTTTAGATCATTCTCAGATATAACAACGCCATGTACTAAGTTGTTTTTTTTTTATCTGCTTTATCTATAAATTAAATGGTGGAATTCCTTTGCAGCTGAGTCCAAAAGTTTCAAATTAGCTGTTACGAAATGGTTACAAAAACACCAAACGGCTCCCATCATTGATCATCATCTTGAATCAAAGTTTCTAGCCCAAAAGGCTCAAACGGAAGTTCTCCTTGCCTCTGTTAGAACTGAAGAAGAATACCTACAAATAATACAAGGCATTATACAAAGCCAAGATCCAAAAACAGTCTTGTCCCACTCCAGCTCATCTGGCTCGATATCTCTTACCATTTTCCTTGGAGATGATAATGAAGATGACTGTTTTGGTATCTTGCCCCCTATCAAGCAACATTAAAAAAAAAAAGTATTGTGGACTTTCTCAGGCTCACCTGTTTATATATATATATATATATATTCTGGAGGTGTCTAAGGATTTATCTCTCCTACAGTTGAATGATTCAACTTCTAATTAATCCACATGACATATATAAGAGATAATCTTAATTAAATTGATTAAAATTTTATTGTTCATGAGAATTGTTATTTCAATCTTTAACTTTTTCAAGTACAATTTCATCCTTCCAAAAAAAAATCTACCTTAATAATTGCAATATAATTGTCTATGAATCACAAATTAAATAAGAGTAATCATTGTACATGTGGTTATCCTATTGGAGCCAGAAATAAACGTTGGCATGTGTGTTCATGATATACTAGCAAGATCTTGTAATTATTATTATTAGTTTGCATTTTGACCCTTTTTTTATTATTGTTTTTTTTTTAAATTAGTTTTTGTATGATGTGTTTATGAAGATTTAGAATTGCTAATTTATTTCAATTTATTTTTATATGGCTATCGCAGTATCAAAACAATATTTCAGTATCGGATTGGTATTTTGAAAATATTTCAGCATCGCATGATCTATTTTTTTAAAAAATTAGGTTATTAATGGAGTCAATTACCCGGGTTGTAAGTTTGATGAGGTAACCCTGGTTGCCGCAGTTCACGAGTTTAGCGGAGTACCTTTTTGTTTTTTTTTTATTTTTTATAATTGAACTCGATTATATAATCTTTTTTTATCATATAGTTGAAAAAGTTTCAGAAAAAAGCATATTAATAAATTTTAGAAAGTCCATGGGCTTGTTGACGGGTTTGACGAGTTTAACTTTTATTCTTTTTTTCATTAATGTCATTTTTATTTAATTTTTTGATATTGAGTTAATTTAGAATTTAGATTCATAATTTATTTTATTTTGCTTTATATAAAGTTATTGTAGTCTTAAAAAAGTCTTAGTATTGATTTGATGCTTGATTTTATAATTGTCTATTTTTGGTATCATATAGTTAAATAAACAAGAGTTTAGAAGAAAAAAAAAAGTTATCAATCCCAATGGAGTCCATTACTAGGTTTGCGGGTTTGATGTGTTGACTCGAGTCACCCGATTCACAAGTTTAACTGGTTTATCCATCAAACTTAATATCTTTTTTTTTAGTTTCTTTCCCTTTAATTTTTTTAATTGTTTTTTTTATTTCACTCTTCTTCAATATTGGGTTGGTTTGGAAATGGAATTCATGATATATTTTTTTCTACTTTCTATAGGGTTATCACGATTTCAAATAAACATTTTTTTAAGGTTGGTGCTCGATTTTGCAAATATCTATTGTTATCATAAAATTAAATAAAAATAATTTACAAAAACAACAAAGTTATTAAATTCATTGAAGTTCATGACTTAGGTCGCATGAGAATCGATGTCAATTCAATCTGGCATCGTCTCAATATTAAAGAAAAAAATATCGTCTTGAAGTTTTTTGTAAAAGTTATGTTATGATTACCAATCATCCAAGTTGTCATTAAATCCATTAAATTAAATGATTCATTTTGAATCAACTCTCATGCTATTTAATTAGAAACTCGAGTTAAACAATAAACCGGATTGACAAGTTTTAAAATCAAACTATTTAATTAGATTTAATGATATTACCAAAACCAGATACAATGAATGCAGAACTTACACAACACTTATTTTTATGTTGTAACTAAATATCGAACTATACTGCATCTTTAAATCCTACATATGCAGAATAAATATTCAGAATTAATCCATTCCCAAAGTATAATGCTTATCTTCTGATGATGCTACAGTCTAGCCTAATTTATTACTTTTTCAACGGCCAAACACGTCTTAAATATTTTCCTTGAGCAATTTAGTTTTCTTAAGAATATTGTTATGATCATGAGGGTTTTGTTATTTTTTTCCTGATAACAAATTCTTAGAATCCAGTATACAAAGCCCACTAATTTATTATTTTATGACGTAGCATTTAGCAAAGATAAAATTAGGGCTCTCTAGATCAAATTGTAGAGAAATCTAAAGAAAAATCTTTGTTATTTTTATTAAATCTGAATAATAGTATTGATCTCCATTAAATAAACCAGATATTCATATTTATATTAGTATTAAAATCTTTTATATAAAATGATTCTTATTTAAAATTTTCCTAACTAATTGAATAAATTTAGCATTAGAATTTATAATGAGTAAAATACTAATTAAATTAAAAGTCTTAAACTAAGTAAAAAATAAATAATTAAAAAATAAAATTAACTAGAAAAATAATTAAAATAGGAAAATAGTAACTTAATGCTTTATATAAGATGTTTCCGGGTTTCTTTATGGACTTCTTTTCAGGCTTGACATTGTCAATCTAGTATATAAATTCCTGGAATAATTATTTCACGTCATTATAACATACTCTAATTTTCATTTATTATTATCCGAAATGAAACAAAGTAAACATGGAACGTCTCAGCTAGAATTTAGGCGAGAAATCTGAAATGACTTAAGATCCTGAGCAAGATGAAATTTGTTTCATCTTGTTTCATTTTTTGAAATAGTATGGGGTTTATCAGCCATTATAGTGAAATAGATTGGAAATGACAACTTTGATTCTTATGAATAGTAACAAATTTTATTTTTATTTTAATTTTCAAACTTTCTTAATTGCAATTTCATCCTCCCAAGTTTCATTATCATGGTTTTATAAATTGAGTTTTCTTTTGAATTGTATTTTCTCATACATATAAAGTGTTGAGTGATATTTTGTGATGAATTGAAGAGCAATTTTATAAAATAAAAATTTATTTATAGTTACACATAAAAATTAAAAGAAGGACCAAACTTAAAAAAAAAAAAACCCAAACACCATTTTGATATGGGCACAAAAAACTTTAATTTGCTCGTTATAGTTTTTTTAAAATTTGCTCGTTATAGTTTTTAGCTCATCTAATATTGTGTGGTCCTTGTTATTTTAGAATTTCTCATTTTGATTCAAAAATTTATTATATTTTTTCCTTTCCAATGTTTGAAAGTAGAGAGGCAAAAGAGAAAATCACCGAAAAATATTGATGAGAGAAAACATGGTTAAATATCAACATTCAAGCCACTAAAAAGAGTTATTAGTGTCAATGAGTTTGTATTCCAAAAGTTCAGAAAATAAAAGATTGTCGGAGCAAATTGAATACTTGATTAACATCAATATTCCAACAAGAAGCTAAATCCACCATTAAGAAGGAGGAGGAAAGCAAGGTAAATTAGGTAACAATAAGATTTGGTAACAAATCTATAGTATCTCGATCTTAATCAAAAGAAAACCAAAAACATGACGAATCCAACTACAGCAGATCCGAATGTTCTTGACAGAATTGTAGAGGATTTCAACAGTAAAGTATGTGCTCCACTCTTGGACTTGGTACGAGGACGAAGCATATCTCCGCCACCATAAATCCCCTTGGCTCTTTGCAAACTCTTTAAATCAACGCCATGCATGACCCCCTCAAGCCTTCTCCGATCACCCTTTTCTTTTGATTCGCTTATTATCCCGTATACATCTGCACAGGACAGGAGGAACAGGGAGTTTCGAAACAAAGAAGGCAAATTCTACAATCCGTATGAAACAATCTTGCTAACACTTACTCTGGAGTTGATCTCTTCTCATCAATGCGTTGTATTGAGGGGCGACCGTTCCTTCGCATGCATAACATGAAAGAGCCGTGAAGCAAATGGTGAGCAGCAGCCATGCTAGTATTCCTCCCCTCATGTG
>Ga0325403_1007041_pt1 | contig 10748 bp, 9 predicted proteins | sample PopdelMetagenome_19_FD_205665 | JGI IMG/M metagenome (GOLD analysis project Ga0325403, IMG submission 205665) | Populus deltoides microbial communities from Bellville, Georgia, United States - Xylem-PdKOR-R4 | ecosystem: Host-associated > Plants > Phyllosphere > Stem > Wood/Secondary xylem...
TAGGTAATAATAAATGTTTTTGACTTAATATCAACTTTTAGACGCAAAGTAAATCAAAGATTTTGTGCCAAGCTATAAGGGTTACAAATTATTTACTTGAGATCTATGTTTAACATCAAATCACTATTTTTATCTGTTTATAAATAAAAATAAAAAATATTCAAAGATACAATTTAAATGCAAAAAAAAAATCATAATTTGGCAGGATAAAAAATGGTAAGTTAGTTTAAATATTGACTTACTTTATTTTTTTACAATTAATTGGGTTGTGTTTAAGGGTATAATTAGGGGCGGACTTGTGGTTTAAACCACAGGTGTTATGGCGTCGTCAAAACTCACAAATGTTTAATTAATTGATTTAATACCATTTGATTTAACTTTGGTTATAGTCTCAATCAACTAAAAAAGTTGGCTTTATTTAAATTATATAAAAAGAGAAAAGCAATGATAAATGATGAATAAAATAAATAAAAATAACAATATATTATTAACTTAGATTGAATGGTAAAATAAAAAACAATAAAACTTTTATAAAATAGTTAAAGAAAAAAATTAAAAAATCATAAAAATAAGGATCAAATTAAAAACACCAATACATAATAATAATAATAATAAAAACTTGAAAATATAAAATTTTTCAATGCGTTTTTTTACATAAAAAATCATAAATGTAAATCAAAAAACGTATGACTCATCCAATTAAATAAATCACGAATCATTGTATAAATAGATGAAATAAAGTAATTAACGATAAATACAAACATAATTGAAAAAATCAAGAGACCAATGTAGTTAAAATATTTAATATCGTAACACAAATCATTTATTTGGTTGTATTTAATAAAATTGTTTATAAAAATCAATTTGTAATAGAGATCGGCACACACATAATATTTATTGAATAAAATATAAGGAAAAAAAATATTATGAAAGGTTTTACATATTAAAATACTATAAGGAATAAATATTTAATCTATATAAAATATACAAAAAAAAATTCAAATGAATTATACTAATCAATGCAAAAATCAAACACAACCAATATAATTAAAAAGATTGTGGTTTAACAAAGGCTAAAAGCCCAAAAGAGAAATCATAAAGAATGGATATTAATTATAATATAAATTTAAAAAACACATATAAAAAAGTCATTAATATATATATATAAGTTACGGAGAAAAAAAAGCAATGAGGCCAAATGTTGTTGGGCCTGGTAAGTCAAGCCTAATGCCTGACCCAATCAGGAAAAATCTCGTTTGTGCGGTCCTTTAATTTTTTTAAGTTTAATGGGGTGGATGACGCGAGCGGGTCTTTAATTTATTTATTTTTAAGATTAACGGGGTAGATAACATGTCGTCCACTAGTTTCATAACAAGAAAAACCGACACATTATTTGAAAATCCCATAATCTGGGTACTAGTGTGGTTGGAAAAACATGGCTATTTTTTTACCTAAAAACTAATTTTGAACTGATTTTTTACCCATAACATGTGGGAAAATATCTTAGAAACTTTGTTAAACCAATTCATTGCCTCAAAAAACACAAAAAATATATATCTCAAAACCTGAAATCAATCTAGAAACAAAAATCTTCCCGTGCTCAAATCTATTTTTTAGGTGTTTTTAAGTTTTTTTTTTAAATCTAATAATAACTTTTCTTATTACATGGAACCTTGACACAAAAATAGACTAATTTGATGGCTGAAATCTTCCCCAGCATCAATTTTCTCTTTCTAAGCTGGAATTCAATGGCCCGTCTTTTTCTTCATTCAAAAAAGAACTAAAAAAAATAAAGTTTGATATCAAAATATATTTTTTAAAAATTATAAGAACCGGCCATCTAATAGGTAAAAAAAATAAGGAAAAAAAATAAATTTTTAAAATAAATTTCAAAGTCATCATTTACGTTGCTCGTATTTTTTCACTTTAATTCTCTTTATTTTTTTAATTCTACTCACCTTGTCAAAAAAAAAAACATATAATTAAGTGCTAATTTAAATTTAAAATTGGTTAATTATATAAAAAAAATATTTGAGAACTAAAATATTTTTTTTAAATACACCGTTATAATCCACAACCAATTGTAAAAGAGTTAACAATGAAAATAGCTACAGTAAATTCCCGATTTAGTTTTTGTTGATTAAGAAACAAAGGGGAAAAAAAATAAAGAAATATGGTAACGGTTGAAACTTGAAAGCTAAGCTGGCAATAGATATAATAGAAGCGGCAAGACAAAACCAACTTCGCATAACGACACTCTCCAACCTCAACCAAGACAAGAAAAGAACCATCGCATGTTAGTTAACTAAAATTACTGATTTCATCGACCATACAAGTGTTTGTTTGCTCCTTCTATTCCGGTTCCGTACATCACCACCATTTTCTCCTCTTTTTTAGCCTATCCCATTTCTTCTCTCATTTCTTTTTTTCACTCCCATTTTCTTTTCAAAACAGACGTTCTTTTATATATATATATATATTCTTTTATTTTTTTGGGTTCTTTTTTTGTTCTGTTTCTTGGTTCTGGTTTACAAGGATGTTAATAGAGAACTTGGTGGTGTTGGGATTAGTTTAGAGAATGGACAAGAATTGTAGAGGCGTGGCTTTTGGGCTTACGAATTTCTGTAGTTCATTGCCTCAAGATCAACAACAAAAAGACGTGTCATTTCTTGTCATCGAATGCCGATTTCATTTGCGACATTCGGCTTTCGATATCTTCTGCATTGCTTCTGAAGCATTCTCCGAGCATCGACACGGAAAACGTCTTTGTTTTTTGCCTGTCGATCAAGGGGAATTGCCTTAATTAGGTGTGAAAATTTTAGTAAATAACAGACAGGTTTTTTTTTACCACGCAACAAGATAGGGAAATACGAGTGCGTTTTCCTTTTCCTTTTCCTTTTCATTTTTTGTTCTTCTTTGTTGGTTTTTAGTTCGGCAAGAATGATACCTGTTACTAGTGATAGTGCTGGATTAGTTTTGGCATCAAATAATGGAATGTATTCGGCGATGGAGCCTTCTGATGCTGGGGCTGATTTGGTAGAAAAAGATCCAACCGGTAGATATGTCCGGGTATATAACAGTTTTCTTCAATTCAATTTCATGTTCGTTTTAGCATTTAGCTTTTCAAGTTGTTGCCTTCAGGTACTTTATGAGATGATTTGGTTTAATTTGAGGCAATTTAAAGTTATATTTTGGTTTTTTATTGTTCATGTTTTCTTTTATTATGAGAAAGCTCTTTTCTCTATTTGTGATCACTAAATTTCAGTTTTCCTTTTTGTTGATTACAGTATGATGATGTGTTGGGCAAGGGTGCATTTAAGACTGTGTATGATCCTTATGCTTAACCTTTCTATTATTTAAGAAAAGTCTATTTGGAGGTTACATATTTTCAGAAAGCCAAAATCTTTGAAAGCAGAGAATTAATTTTTGAGTGCATATATGGCGATCCCTCTGTACTCTTTTTTGCAGTTACAGGGCATTTGATGAAGTGGATGGGATAGAAGTTGCTTGGAACCAAGTGAGAATTGATGATGTCTTGCGATCGCCAGAAGATTTTGAAAAATTATATTCTGAAGTTTATCTGCTAAGGTCACTAAGACATGAAAACATCATCAAGTTCTCCAATTCTTGGGTGGATGATAAGAACAAAACAATTAACATGATTACTGAACTCTTCACATCTGGGAATCTGAGGCAGTATGTTCTTGAATCTTTTTTTTTTGTTGCTTTTTCTTTGCCTTGCATTATTTGTCTTTGTTGTTTACATTTGTACTAATTGTTTGTCTTTGGTTATCAGATATCGAAGGAAGCACAGAAATATTGATATAAAAGCAATAAAGAATTGGGCGAGGCAAATTCTCCGAGGTTTAGTCTATCTCCATGGTCACAGTCCGCCTATCATTCACAGGGATTTAAAATGTGACAATATATTTGTTAATGGAAATCATGGAGAAGTTAAAATTGGAGACCTTGGGTTGGCCATTGTTATGCAGAAGCCTACTGCAAAGAGCGTTATCGGTATTGACTTGATGCTTCAATTCCTATGCATAGATAAAACCAACTTTGTTAGAATTACTGAGCATTTCTCTTGCTTACACCAGGAACTCCTGAATTTATGGCTCCAGAACTATATGAAGAGGAATATAACGAACTTGTCGACATATATTCTTTTGGGATGTGCATATTAGAATTGGTTACTTGTAATTATCCATACAGTGAATGCAGAAATGCAGCTCAAATTTATAAGAAGGTTACCTCTGTAAGTTCTTTAATCATCAGCTTATTATCATTTACATGGCCTTTCTTATCAAATTTCTTTATATGACTCTCTTCTTGATTGATTGACGTGCATTTCACTACATTTGCAGGGTATTAAACCTGCTTCCCTCAAGACAGTGGGTAACACACAGATTAAGGAGTTTATTGAGAAATGTCTTCTTCCAGCATCTGAGAGATTGTCTGCCAAGGAGCTACTCAAACATCCATTTCTTCAGCTTGAGATTCCAATACTGGAACAGATCTGTGATCCCTTACCGGTACCTGACCAGTTTCCTATATCACTAAGTTTACCCAAGTCTGGCCCTCTATTCATGGACATGGATATCGACGAAAAGCAACTTTCAGAAAGTACATGTACCGGAAGCAACAATGGAAGTCCAAAATCTCCAGTTTTGGAATATCAGAGAGCACATAAGAACAATGAATTTGGGTTAAAGGGGATGAAAAATGATGATAACTCTGCGTCTCTGACCTTACGAATCTCTGACTTGGGTGGTAAGGAATTATGAATTTTGGAAGACTTGCTGTTACTCATATTCGCAAATGCAATAACTTCAACTTGGTCATTGCTACTTGCAGGTCGGGTGAGGAATATTCATTTTATCTTCTACCTTGACAGCGATACCGCAATATCTGTGGCAAGTGAGATGGTTGAACAACTAGAGTTGGCAGATCATGATGTCGCTTTCATAGCTGAACTTATTGATTCCTTGATTGTGAAACTTCTCCCTGGTTGGAAGCCATCGTCTTATGGTTCCTCAAATGTTGCAATAGGTCCTTACACTGAGTCCCCAGTCTTTGAAAATGGAGAAAAATTAATTGCATACCCTTGGAATTCAATGTTGAGTAGTGTTCCTGTTGGAACATTAGCCGAGCAAGATGATCTCTCTGGGTTAACAAGGAGTCATTACTTACAAGCTGATGATAGTAATATCAGTGACAGCCCCAATAATGAGATTTCTCAATTTGTATACAATTCCTCTCCAAGTTTAGCTAACATGGGAGATCAAGAATCTCAGTCATCAGTTGTTTCAGAGATACTTGTCCAAGGTGCTTCATCTATAAACAATAGAACGTCTGAATATTACAATAATGATGGAAGCTTCAAAGGCACAAATGGATATGTTACTGAGTCAAAGCTTGGAGATGCATATCTCAATTGCAAGTTGGATAGACAAGATAGTTATGTAGGAGAATTCGTTTCAATGAACGAATCTACAGAGAACTCAGAGTGGTCATTCCCCAAGCAAAGTGGAGCATCAAATGTTATGAGCTTGACGAGCAGCTGTTCTTCTCAATCATTAGCTGACAAGGACGGATATGATGATCTAAAGCTGGGACTCGATGCAATAGAGGCACAGTACCATAATTGGTTTGTAGAACTTACTAGGATGAAAGAGGAGGCGCTGGAGGCCACCAGAAAGAGATGGACAGAAAAGAAGAAGTTAGCTGCTCATTGATTAAGAACCTATCAACCAGCTGATTTTTGTGTGTTTTCTTCTATCTTGTTTATAATAACATTCACTAATACTTTGTTTAACGGTTGTAATATGTATTAACTGAATCCTGTATTGATTACGGCTCTTTTTAATGGAAGCTGTGGCACTTGGGACTTCATCTTGTGCTCTGCGAGCTCGTTTCTTTGTTGACTTTGTTCGTAAGTGCAGTGCTGTGTATATCATTGTCCAAACTTGCTGGTTTTTACATGATATCTGATCTCTTCTCTTACCAGCATTAGCTACAATCTTTACTGCTAGAATGAACTGCTAATTCTGTTTTGAGCATTGTTGTGCATGTCAAAGGACATAGTATATGGTCCCAAGTTAAGGTCTGGATAGAAATGTGAGGAAGGCATCAAGGGCTCACAGCAGAGTCAATGTAAGTTCTCAATTCTCAATTCTTAGTTGCTATTCACAATTTCTCAATTTGATGTCAAATAATTCGGAGAGCAAGTTACGCAATTTCATTAGAAAATTATCATAGCATCTCCAGTCTACATAGACATTTCAAATCTGTAACATCGGAAACAAGAATGCGTGAACAGGACTATTGAACTCAACTTCGAATCATGCAAGGATGGAACTTGAAACATGCGAAGATCTGAGTATAACTTGTGAGGCTTACAAGGCAAAAATATGGATGACAAGTCCTGAGCACATCACATCTTTCCACGCGTGTCATTCAAGCAAAAGTAAAATGCTGTTGCTGGCTTATCAGCTGATCTAATCTGTACCTACCGTTATCAGGCCTTTCCGAAGTTGCAAAGGGAAATCAAACAAAAGAGAGAAAGGAGTAGAATTGAGAAACGACACCAAGAAAATAAGACCAATTCGAGTTAGCAAGCCTTCACCTGCCCTGATGAAGGAGCTGTAAGGATGCTGCAGGATGAACAAGAATGATTGAAAAATAAGACCAGTTTTACAAGTTAAAACTTAGGGCATCGTCTTAAACTGTGGAAACTGAATATCATAATTTAGTCAAATCTAATAAGGAGACAGAAAATATTTCTCCCATGCAATTAGGTGAGCAAGTTCAGCTTAACCTTGTAAAACTCATGAACTCAACCCTGACACAACCGACCAGTTGAACAAGGCATAGCATTTCCATTGTTAAGCGGATGAGGTTCACTACCTAGTACCCTCATAGCCGCCAAATTCAATCCGATCACCCCCCCCCCCCCCTTTTAATTAAATAAACCGAGATGTTTATGAGTGTTCGTTTTCTCAAAGCTTGAGTTATTATATTTCTTCACTAGAATTAGTCGTCCTTTATTGAAAAACAAATCGGAGAAGGAAAAAAAAAGAAGGAAAAGCATTGTTAGATTGAATAATGTTTCATGACGAGAAGTTTAGAAAAACTTAAATTAATTTAATATTAAAAAATAAAATTAAAAAAAATCTAAGCCAGTAAAGTTAATCAGTCAAACTCACAATCTGTATATAAAAATATAATAACTTAATAAAAAAATAAATTTAATATTAAATAATAAAATTAAAAAAAATATTGATTAAAAAAAATTATTATTTTAATAAATAGTGTTTTATGGAGAGGGTAAAATACCCTCTTTTTTTTAGTTTATAGTTAATAATATTTAACTATTATTTTTAATCAAATGATTAATGATAACTTCATTTTTTTCACAAAGAAAAGTAGTAGTTGGAATAAGCGGCAACGAAGTGCTTTAATTTAAAAAAAAAATAATCTTCTTCTCATCAATTTTCATAATTTATCCACTTCTTTTTTTTTTATCTCTTAAGTAATAAAAATAAATAAATTGAAAAATAGTATTAAATGGACAAAAAGGATTAAGTTATTAATAGATTTAATAACATAAAAATTAAATTAATATATAGTTTTTTAAATAATAAGGACTAATTAATTAGTTTTGCTAAAACTAAGTTATAATTAACTCTTAACAAAAAATAAAAAAAATAAAAAGTCTTTCTCTCCTCTTTCTCTTCCCCTCTCAATTATTCGGTGCATAAATGAGAGATTCATTCAATATTCCAAATAAAAAGGCAGAAGCTTGGAGAAAGATAATGAAACTGAAGAACAGTGTATGGGAGCAGTGCTCGTGGATAATTGGTTATGGCAAGGAATTTTCTATATGGTGATCAGACAATTGGTACGTACCCTAGTGGTCCATTTGTTAAAGCTCTTCGACGAGGGATAATCATTGAATTAGGTTTATCTGGGAATTCAAAATTGTGTGACGTGATTCAAGAAGGAGAATGGATGTGGCCTCCTGCACGATCAAACCAAATGGATCAAGAAAGTTTCTTTATATGTAATGTGTAATTTTGATGATGAGGATCACGATCATCTTTTCTTTACCTGTCTCCTTACCAAAAGGACTTGGCAGCAGCTATTGCATCTATGTAAAGTGCACAGGCAAGTTGGGAACTGGTCTGCTGAAAAATGAATATTGTCTATGGCCTATGGGGAAGGCAATGGATTCAGAAGATTTAGATAACTTGGCAGTCTTTAGTTAAGTCATAATATCTGTTTACCGTTGTTTTTGCTTACAGTACATTCTGTGAAACTGATGTTTTAATAATTTATTAGAATTAGAATTTCCAGGAGGAAGGCTTAGTCTAAAAGCAACAATCATTGACGGGCTTAATGCTTTGTTAATTATATCATTAGTGTAAACTTTTCATCTTGTTTTGGGTTTTGCTTTGGCCCCTGCCATTAACGTCTTTGTCAACCTGGTTTTGTTTATTCAATTTACTATATTTTTCTTATTTGGATTCGTTACTCCATCAATTATCTTATTACGGTCTCTGATTAGACTACATATTTCTCAATCATTGATGCCTTATTAATGTTCTGATCGAGTTTATCCTTTAAAGCAAATTCTGGTTTAATGGCTGGCTAGTTTCTTTTCTTTGCCTTCTCTTGCTCTGGTTTCTTCGGAGAAGCAAAGTTTCCATGGCTGAGGGCGCAGTTGGGCCGCGGTTGTACTGTTGTTTTAAGTGCAGAAACCTTGTTTCCTGTCACGATGATATTGTCTCCAAGACTTTTCGGGTGAGCTTCATTAATCTCTCAAGGTTTCTTTCTTTCTTTTTTTTTTATGCTGCAATGTAAATAAGTAAATAACACCATAAAACACGAAATTAACGGTACGGTTCACATAAAAAAAAATTCTTCTACATGTTCGATTAGCCTAGAAATTACAATTTACAGGATCTTCGCATGTCAAACATATGGAATCGAAGGATCCATATATACATGAGCACGATCTTAATTAAGTCATTTAATTTCAGTGTTGCTATAATTCAAGAACTTGGTTTATTAAATGATCCTTCTCGACATTTGGATGATAATATTTCAAGTTATTTCACAACAATGGATATTTTCTTAGGCAAACAATGGTAGAGCCATTCTGTTCTCCCATGCAATGAACATTATCTTAGGGCCGAAAGAGGACCGCCGGCTTATCACTGGTGTCCACACGATCGCTGATGTTTACTGCTCCGATTGTGGGGAGTTATTAGGTTGGAAGTATTGGAAAGCTTATGAAGAATCGCAGAAGTACAAGGAAGGAAAAATTGTTCTTGAAAATTTCAAGATTGTCAAGGAAAACTGGTAGCAGATGTATGGTCACCAAAAGCCCTCGTGTCCTGGCCAATGGCCATCCATACAAGTTCTTTGATTGCCTGAAGAATGTTTATCTTTTACAAAGTATCAATTCAAATTCTAATTAAATGGACATTAGCATGCTTCATGTGGTGAAAAATATTGTCATTAATGAATGTTTTCCGTGTAATTTATATCCCATTTTATTTTTGTATTTGAATTTTTTAATAAAAATTAAAAAAGTTGTGTTAATTTTTTTCTTTTAGATATTTTGATAGGCTGAAAATAATAATAAAAAATATATATATTATATCAACTATTAAAATACTAACCAAATCTTAAGATTGGTAACTGTTCAAATTCTGCATTGAAAATCGGAATGTTGTATTATCTTGTGTTTTGACGTCAAGAAAAGCGGGAAAGTGAAATTTTTGTACCCAGGTGTCTAGCTTCTTGGCAAGTAAGGGGATTGAAGATGATATTTCGTCTCGAACATCAATGAAAAAAAATAATCTTTTTGGTAGTTTCTGGGTAGCTTCCTATTCCTTTTCAGTTTTAAAATTTCCTCATTCGTGTAAAATGATGCATGCACATGCAGTGAAGCCAACTTTTGGCAGTCTAGCTAGCATATCTCCAAACAAGATCGTGAAAGTTGATTAAGCCATGTAATTTTGTAAACCTCTATAGAAAAACTTACACATTTCAGCCACATTTACTTTGATTCGCTCGAAGCTTAGAATATTGCTGGCAAGCAATGCTCGACAAACCAGTTGAGTAATATGTCATATTATCTAAAGTTAGATAGCAAGACTAAAACTTGAAACATTAAACAATCTCTTCATAATTGATTTAGCCATCTGTGCCAACATCAGAAAATAATTTTTTTAAAAAAAAATTGAGGTTAATAACATAAAATGCTGTTTTTGATGGAGACATGAAGCGAAACAAAAATGTACAATCAAACTGCTGGCCCCAATTCGATTGTCTAATTGCATACACAGACAGTCTGGTACTCGTCAATTATTAAAATGGTCTAGCTACCAAGGAGACGAGGACAACAATTTCGTAACTGATGAGCTCATGAAATTTGTAAGCATGAAAAAAGCAATTATGCTTCCATCAGACAAGAAAACAACTATCCCTGTAAGAACCCTGCAATTTAATGATGCCACCATCTCGCCGCGCACCGTTTAGCCCACCACATCACTTCGGTAAGACCCAAGGGCATGGCAAGACCGCTCGATCCAAGGCTAATAGGAGATGTTCGTGAGCCCAAAAATCGCAACTGGTGAGCGCTTGCTATCCAATCACTTGCCATGTTCAAGATTCTCTTTGGTTTTATGTGTGGCTTTGAGCTTTCTTGCTTGTCTTTCATTCGAGAAACATGGGGG
>Ga0325403_1007042_pt1 | contig 10747 bp, 3 predicted proteins | sample PopdelMetagenome_19_FD_205665 | JGI IMG/M metagenome (GOLD analysis project Ga0325403, IMG submission 205665) | Populus deltoides microbial communities from Bellville, Georgia, United States - Xylem-PdKOR-R4 | ecosystem: Host-associated > Plants > Phyllosphere > Stem > Wood/Secondary xylem...
GCCGTTTGAGAGGAATTTGAGTTTGAAGCCGTGATGGTCAAAAGTAGGGTTTAGTTGGATGTCATTGTGGTTTAAGGGGAATTTAGAAGAATGCTAGGGCTTAATTATGGTTTTTTCTGTTTCAATTAATAGTAGGGTAGTAAAGAAACATACTGGTCCAAGAACCATGAAAATCTTTTGAGATTTAGGTGGGAAACCGTTGATTGGAAAGACAACGAGGTTGAACACATCCTATGAGTGTGTTCCAAGTGCACAACAGCATTGTGTGTGGTGTATGCATCTGCTGGAGAAATGAATTGATTCGTTGTTTTCAGTTTCCGAAGGCATTACTGGTGATCAATTGGAGTATAAATGTGTTCGAGTACAGCGCAATTGAATCTGTGATCCACTCGAGATCATTTAGCCTATCATATTTCGACATCGTGTGGAAATTTCTTCGGTGCATAGTCATATGGAACCCCAGTATGCTACTGCATCACATTAGCGTATACTGTCCACCCTTTTGTCAAAATCAATGCCTAAATTTCATCCTTTCAAATGTATATCGCAGCTCTATGTGGGGATTTGTCGTGTTAAAATTTACTGTGCATGGTCTTCACTCTCCGAAGGCAGTACTAGACACCAGCAAGACTCCATAGACGCTGTAAATGTACTTGCATCTGTATAGTTCACTGAGTTGTTATCAAAAAGAAATCACAGACCTTTCTGCTAAACCTAGGATTTACCATTGCACGAATGTTCATACACATAGGATGTTGATGGATGTTCATTGGATTAACACACTTGCAAGCAGTTCTTGTTCTGTATTAATTTGCGATTAAGATTGTAGAGGGTCATGGTCGCGGCTGTGCATAGCATATCTCTTAACATGATCATAAGAGTTATGGGAATCAACCACGATCCATAACACTCTATGATCTTGTATTTATTTTATTATTCAACATATTATATGTTAAATCTTCTCATTATTAACAAGTTAGCTCAACATCTATGTCGAATTGAGATTCATGGTGAATTTAATTATCGAGCTAACAATGATATCTCGGTTCTTCCATAACACGTTTACTGTCCAAGCTAATAATGTTTCGACATATTCAAGGCGTATAAAATCTTGTTTGAACTCCTCAACGGCAAGATAAACTCAAATTAGGTGTTTTACATGAAATGCCGAGGATGCAATGGTACTTTGTGATCCATTTGTTAGCAAGAACATGGGAATATATATACGGCCTCCCTAACATGGTTGGGACAGAGAGTTCTTTAAATGGCATGAAGATCTGCGTGGAAGGTATATGTATCAACAATTAAGAGTTAAAATGAACCAATTAGATTTCCCCTTTCACGTGGAGAGAAGCACAAGGCATTAAGCATCACCGTGGAAATTAAGCAGGTGTAAAATGTCGAGCCGAAAAGGTTTGGGAAGAACAAATACTGAAAGAAAAATCTCGATGCATGCAACTCACCGAGTTCTCGCATCATTTTCCCTGTTACTTAACCTCACTGATTTCTTTTGAATTCATCTAGAGGTCCATCTACCGACTAATGGACTGCACACGAGGGTGACACTCGAATTTTAAGCTAAGAATTGACAGGTTAGAAATTGCAAATTTAGACAATTGATTGTCTCCTCGATAACATCTCAAGTCTCCTAATGTTCTCAATTGATCAAGGTTTGTACAAAATACAAACAATCTTAAGAAACGCTTAAAATAATGAAGATTAATCTTACGGGAATAGTCATTGACTGTAGAGCTGATCAAGTTCAGGACCAGCCTGGGCATTGACATTATGTTAAGGCTCGACATGGAAAACCAAGATTAAGCCCAAGCCAGAGCATAATGTCCAGGCATGTAAAAATCATTGTAACTTCGCCAAGTCAATCCTCACGAGCACATTAGCTCGAATTCGATTCGGAATTTGAGATGGCGGTGTTAAATCGAATTGAATTCGAAATTTGCACGAGGGAGTTTCTATTTTAAAGAGGTCTTATTGGTGCAGGTAATATTAATTCCAAATTTGTTTGTGTTATTTTAATATATATTACTTTTTAAAATTATATTTTACTTCAAAATATATTAAAATAATTTTTTAAAAAAATATATTTTTTTTAACATCAACATATCAAAATTATTTAAAAATACTGAAAAAAAAAACATTGATTTAATACAACACACTTTTAAAATGGTAGAGAATAATATAAACCATATATTGGAGCATCACCCACCAGCTTAAGCTATTGGATTGAGATGGTTCTTTAATATGGTATCAGATCCTTGATAACCAAGCGGTTACGAGTTCGAATCTCATCATCCTCATTTATTTTATAAAAATTACACACAAAATAATATGAATCTATGCAAGCTTCAAGTTTAAAATCTTTTCACTTGAGATGATGTGTTAAAAATTAATATAATATAAATCATATTTTGTAGTTTCACCTAACAACTTAAGTTTTGTTTCAAGTGGAATCAACAACTATATCATGGTATTGTAGAATATGTTCATCATTTGTTATTTGGATGTGCTACCACCAGGAGCTATGGAGTAACCTTTTTTTATTGATGGTGGATTCATCGGTTTCTCTCAATACTCGTTCGCCTTTCTTTGACCAGTGAGGGCGTTTTTTTATTCTTTTTCTATGAGTAAAGGAAGGTACCAAAGAAGTTTTCGTTTTTGCTTTTGTTTGCTATTTTTTGGTCAGTCTGGCAAGCAAGGAGTGAGGTTGTCTTCCATGACAAAGTAGTTAATTTGGGATGAGGTATTCTCTCTTGTTCTTTTCAGAACTGCTACATAGACTAAGGTTGTATGTGATAACTCTTGCTTTTGTTTGCTGTTTTTTTTTTTGTCAATCCGGCAGTACGTGTATGGGGTGTTCTTCAAAGTTGCAATGTTGATCTTTTAGTATGTTCTGTCGGTGTTACTGACTCATTTGAACTCCGAGCATTCCACAAGTGTTTGCCAACTATTCCTAGTAAAAATCTCGCACACGACTTTGAATGTGATTCGACTTGGAAGGTAATATTGATAGATGAAAATACATTTTAAACCCAATCCACGATATCACCCGATAAAGGAGGTTGGATTTTTATTCGGTTTGATTAAAATCGATGACGGGTGAAAGATTGACCCAGCAGTGTCTCGATTCATTTTTGACTTGTTTTTTTTTTAAGAAAATACACTTGGATTTCTTAAAATATTTTAATTTTCCATGTAATGCATGGAAATTTTTTTTACAATAAATTTAAATAATTTTATTTATGAATTTGGAGTTTATCTTATATTTTATATAGTTTTATGATTCTTAAACTTTCTATTTAAAAAAATTACTTTAAAAAGATCACATTAGACACCCAAGGATGAAAAATTTTCTCTATCCAATTTGATCGAGTTAAAATCAAAGTTGGGTAGTATTGTTGAAATCATCAGGTGAAATAAAATCAACTTCAATACCATTGAACGTCATTATTTGTTCAAATTCAATTGATTTGATGAAATAATCGATTTTCATCACTTGTAAAGGGAGTCAAATCACTCTTTTGGACTCTAAGAAAAAACTAAGGGGGCTCGATTATTCATCGCGGGGGCAGACATTATTAAAGATGATTCCACAAATCCTGCCTCAGTTCATTCCATAGATTCTGTCTAAGATCAAATCACAAAAGAATAGCCCTGAATCAAGGCTCACAACGGTTAAATCTTCACAGCCACAATTACAGCTAGTTTTTCTAAAACAGCTTCTCTAATTCTATGTATACATACAGCTCTTCATTCATTTGTAATGTGTGTGAAAATTAATATATTCATTCCATCAATACACTGTCAACATTTAAATTCATCAGACATATTACACTAATAATTATTATAGTGTAATGATGTTTTTTTTTCTCTATAATAAAAGCTAAAAAAATATAAATTGAAAGGCAAAATGGTTTTTTTTTTGTAGAATTCAATTGGTAGTTTCCAAATTGAATGAAGTAAATCAATACCTTCACATTTTTTGTTGTACGATATAATTACTTATTTACCCTTATAATAAAAAAATAATTGCTTGATTAACAAGACTTCATGGTCTTTTTGTTTTTTTTATAACAATTAAAGGATTAAGATACGCTGAAAAAAAAAATATTGATCATGTTATCAGGTACATTATCATTTTTTATCATGATTTCTTTTGCTATTCTCTATTTACATGGGGTAAATCAGTCTTTTAACATTTCATAAATATTATATAAAAAAGAAAAAGTTTTGTTTGCCTGCTACGAACGCAACAACGAGTTGATGTCACTCGTATTTTTTTAGGTGCGTGTGTAGCGGCATCTAGAGACTAAAAATGGCCAAACATCGTATTGCCTGAAAGGTCTTATCGCAACGCAACTGATAGGATGGGCGCGTGCGATATATCATGCGGTAACAAGTTGTTTTTCACCTTCTTCTTTTTTCCTTTTCCTTCCCTATGGATTTGTGTCTAACCTTTCAAACTTTAATTATGTTATTTAGTTTGTATTAATTCCAATTATGGCTCTCATTGTGTTAATTTTTATGCTTCTTTAAAGAAAAAACATTCAATCCCATCCTTATGTATTTTATTTTATATCATTTTCAATATAGTCATTATTTTTTTTATTTGTTTTATTATTTTTCTTGAATTTTTTATTTTGTCCCTCAATATTTTTTTTCATTTAATTTTTATATTTAACTTTGATCCTCATTCTTTTGATTGATAAGCTTTTTTTTTTTTTATCATTTTCTTAATTTATTTTATTTTAAATTTAGTCCTTAATTACTTTCTTTCATTTATTTTTTTAACCAAGATTGGTCCTTAATGTTTTTATTGATATTTATTTGTTTTTTATTATTTTTTCATGTTTGAGAATTTTACTTCATTATTTTTTTGTATCTACCTTCAACAGGTTAATCTCGACATCATAACCCAGGTTACTAGTTTCAAATCTTAGCTCGGTTTAAGTTTAGTTTTTTTATAGGTTATTTTTTACAAATTGATTTTTTTATTCATTTTTTATCATTCGACACTGGGTTATTAGGGTTTGAGTTTCGTGATCTATTCAAATTTTTTTTATGGGGTTATCTTAATCTCATATCCCGGGTAGCGGGCTGGTCGAGTTAATCGATGTTGACTTGGATTTTTTTGTCTCTACATTTTTTTTTTTACAAATGATTTGTTTTTTCACTTTCATCCCTTGACAATCAACTTTTTTTATGGGGCTATCTTGATCGCATATCCCTAGTAGCGGGCTGGTCGAGTTAATCGATGTTGACTTGGATTTTTTTATCTCTACATTTTTTTAACAAATGATTTGTTTTTTCACTTTCATCTCTTGACAATAAATTATTGGACCATGAGATTTATGATTTTTTCACTTTGTTTGTAGGGTTATCTCGGATTTAGGTTAGTCAAATTAACTTGTGTAGACTTGAGAGTTTTTTCATTGTTCTTTATTTAACTTTGGTCTTTCTTTTTATATGCTTTTTTAAAAAATAATTTTTTTTTATCTCGATCTCATTTCGCATGTAGAGAGTTAGTCAAATTAACTTGGTTGATTTTAATTTTTTTCTTTAATGGTTTTCTTAAAATTGATTTTTTTTAAATATCATTTAATATTAGTTTATTGGATCTTGAGTTTTATGATTTTATTTATTTATAAAATTATCATAATTTTATACCCCGAATTATATATTAGTTAAACTATTCTAAATTGATTTAGTTTATCATTACCAAAAATAACTTTTTCTATATTAAAAAAATTAACTCGGTTTACAGCGTGACATGTATTTAGTTATCTACGAAACAAAGGAGTCGATCGTGTTGCTGATATTGTCCCTATGATTTAATTTTTTCGCAAAAAGTTAATTTTTCCAATTGATTTCATGTTCTCGGGAGACTCTTCCTTTCCTTTCTTTGTGGCGTGCCGTCCTCGTACTGGCTGCCAATTTCCTTTTGCATCAGTAATATGAAAGCTCCTCCAAACGTCCTTCGTATAAAAAGATGGATAGCGGTGGTTATCGTGTCCCTAATGTTAGATAAATTGCCCTACAAAGATGCCTTTGCTGATAGGTAATTAGCAAAAACTCAATTGTATAAATCTACCGGTCAAGACTCCAAAGTTAAGACTTTAAAATTTTGCACTCAAGAGTTATAATTCATGTTTTAAATTTATTTTCTAAATGTGATCGGTTTAAGTCTTATAAATTTAAGAATTATTAAAAATTTATATAATTATTAACTTTTATAAAATTAATTTCACAAATAACATTGCAAAGTATAAGCAGTTATATACTAGTACATATAACTGTGCAACCATGTAGATCGAATTTAAAAAAATAATTAAGCGTGATAATGTAAAAAGTTATTTAATATTGTTTTTAAACTTAAATTAACATGATAATTTTAAAATTTTTTAATTTGATTTATTGTTTAATTTGAATTTAAAATTAAATTATATGAGAATTGTCTCAACATAATTAAGTTGACTTGTAAGTTCAAAAACAACTCGAATAATTAAGAGATTGAATAGCAGTTTAGTAAAATAAGGGACCAAATTGTAGTTTAGTAAGATAAATAGGACTATCAATAAGAGCATTAAAAAGTCCAGGGGGTCGATTCAATTAAGTCTTGTCCACGGGCTTTTTTTGTGCCATATAAATAGACCATCATAACAACGAAACCCTAGCCACCCCTCAACACTCTCCACTCTAACCCGCAGACGAGCAAGGTTTCTTCCGTCTCTGCAATCTACAGGTTTAGTCATGGTAAGATCTCAAATCCAGCCCTGGCCTTCAATGTCCGCCACGATTAGATGTTTTCCCGGGAAAATGATCGAAACGCGCTGGAACTCCTAAAATTTATCGATCATTATCCCGGGAACCAAACAAAGGCTTCGAACTGTCATCGAGTTTTTCCCTGATTGATTTATTTTCCTTCTTTGTTTTTGCTATGCTGATGAATTTTAGGCGGACGTTGAGACCGATGTTGCTGCAGCAGGACAGCCAAAGAAGAGAACGTTCAAGAAGTTCAGTTTTAGAGGAGTTGATTTGGATGCTCTCTTGGACATGTCTACCGATGAGCTTGTCAAGCTCTTTCCTGCGCGTGCTCGCAGGAGGTGAGCGAGAGGGGGATTTAACTCTTGTTTTTTTTCATGCCCGAATGATTTATTTTTTTAGTTGTCATATTGTTGGTTTGATGTCAGGTTTCAGAGGGGCTTGAAGAGGAAGCCAATGGCACTTATCAAGAAACTGCGCAAGGCTGTACGTTTCTTCAATCCTTGTAGTCTGCTGTTTGGTTTAATTTGATTTCAGTTCTTAAGTCTGCTGTTTGGTTGAAATTTGTTTTCATTTATTTTTGGAATTGGTCTCACTGGTTTTTCCTAATAAAATTAATCAAAATAATATTCCACTTGCCTTTAATCTTTTTGCACCACCATAGAGTTCTTTAGTTCCTTTTATTAGGGTAGGGATGTTGATTGCATCACATCGCTCAGATTCCATGGTCTAAGTATGACGGTGTCAATTTAGATTCAGCATCACAATTCTTCTTTTTATTAGGATCGAGCAGACTGGTCAAAAAAAGATCTAGCCATGGGACGTTACCACCTGATCAATGCCTGAACCAAACCAAGCATTTGGGTGGGAGGGGGTTAAAGACAGGAGAGCCATAATTATTTGGACATTAGGGACACTTTGGTGGGAATCTGTTTTCCTATATCATGGATGAAAGTATTGTCAATGGATTAGATGTGTCATAAAAATAACAATAGCATTTGGAAGGTGGTGCTGCCTCTTGCCATGTGATGTCTATGGGAGTTATTTCTTCACAGAATAGGCAGTTGGTCTGTTCTGAAGTTATGGTCAATATGGATTCCTGTCTTGCCTCAATTTTAGGCATCATTCAGTGGAAATTGTCCTTTGCGATTATGTGGCATGATTGAGCGTGAGCAGACGTTGTAAATATTTTGTTTGGTGATGCTTCTCTTACAATCTGTTTGGGAATGTGATTTTCTCCTGTTTGGAAATGTCAAGGAAAATAAGGAGAATTGGCCTCCATTTCCTTTATCTTCAAACCTGAGGAGAGAGTAGAGAGACAGCATATAAACCTTCATTTGATTTTACATATGTTCCCGCAAATGAATGTTTATGTGCAATATGTTCAAGAGTGTATAATTAATTCTCCAACCGATGAGATTTCATCTCCGTTTTTCCAATAAATTAAATCACTCCCCATATTTTATTTCCGTTCATGTTCATTCCATCCAAATATGAGGAGATATTTTACTTTCTATCTATTTTCTTTGTTCCCTCTACTTTCTTGTCTCCTACCTACTTTCTACCCCTCCCTAACATGGTGCCAGTGCTTATTTTGCCAATTTCGATGCTCATTGAGTGTGACATCATCAATGGTGGTATGCTTTGGAACTGGTGTGTACATTGATGTCTATGAGTTATGCTTGTTTTTGGTTGAAAGGCTTTCTGTAGAACAAAGAACTCACTCTTTGGTTTTCCTTGTCACGCGACCAGGTGTTGTAGTGACCAGGTGTTGTAGTTTGGACGCTTCTATCCTCCTTGGTCACTATTTTATGCTAAATGATATCATGATGTCTGTGCTCATATTTTATAATATATCAGCTTTTTTGACATGCTAAACGAAATGGATGCTCTTTAAAACATTTTTTGGTGATATCCTGAACAGAAAAGGGAGGCTCCACCCGGTGAGAAACCAGAACCAGTTAGGACTCACCTTCGCAACATGATTATAGTACCTGAAATGATCGGCAGTGTCATTGGTGTTTACAATGGCAAGACCTTTAATCAAGTTGAAATCAAGCCTGAAATGATAAGCCATTATTTAGCTGAGTTCTCGATCTCCTACAAGCCCGTTAAGCATGGAAGACCTGGTATTGGTGCCACCCATTCTTCCAGGTTTATTCCCCTCAAGTGAAGATTTTGCTTATGCAGTAGCTGTTGTTTCTTTCATGGACTTGCCTTTTGTTTACCAGTTCTTAATTTAGTATTTTTCAATTTCTCAGCTTGTCTTTAAAAGTGGAACAAGAAGTTATCTGGTTTTATTTCAACTTATATTGTGCTTGAGATACTGAAATTGTAGGTGTCATCATGATGTTTGCTTATATTTCTATTAAAAGGAAAATACCCTGGCTAGGGGCGCTCACCCTTGACAAGGAGAGAACCATTGTGATATCTGCGGAGAGCTCAACCTAGTGGATATTTTATAAGATAGAAAGGTTGATGATTCTCTCCGTGGAGCTGCTCCTCTCCCCGGGGTTATTAACCCTAGTCGTATCAAAACCATTTAGAAATACTAAAACATCAATTTGCCGTTAAGTAAAAGCTACCACAACACTCGCATCAATTTTAGTACCCGCTTGCCGTTCACAGCACTGGCATGGATTTTCCCAGCAAAGCAGTTATGGGGGATACAGAGAAATGATGGGCCTATCTGGTTATTGTTTGTTTTTTCAACCAGAAAATAAAAGGTAAATATTCTGGTGTTTTTAAAGATTACAGTTTATATATTTAATATGAAAAATAGATTAAATTATATGATGATCTAAAATATAAATTGCTAATTTAAGAAGTCGTGAAGGAGTAAATGTAAAAATAATTAAACTATAGAACAATTAGAGTAAATATTATTTGTCATTATGGAATTGTTAATCATAAACGTTATTAGTATATCATTCTAGAGCATCATTCCAACTCCTCATTGTTACCAAATGCTGGTAGTCATTTCAGTTTTTTTATATTTACTTCATTTTTCATCCAAATGATTTTATTGATTATAATCAAACACACAGCTTATTGTTTTAATTTAAATTCTAATAATTTGAATTTCAACAATCACAATCCTTTTTTAGATAGCTTTTAATTGACTTTATTGATTATTAGATTGAGATGAAGCGGTTCGCTGGACTTCTTGTAGTCTAATGTGGCTAACAAGTGAACAATGCTCGGCCCAGATGACCTAATTTGAGAGGTTTTTTGCTTAGTTTTTTTTGATAAAGTTGAAACAGAGAGGCGGGTAACCGCGAGGAATAACAAATAAATCTATCTTCGAAATCAGAAAGAAGGATCATACCAGCAGACCGGGCTTGCGTGAAGCCCAGTAATATCCAGGCCGATCACTGCCAGTGTTCTCTTTCTTTCTTTCTTTCTTTTTAGCTTAATTTTAATAAACACCAAGAGAACCATAATCTAGTGATTTGATTTGTTCTTGTTTTTGCTGTGAGAGTCAACTTAGTTGAGGGAATTCAGGAATGGAAATTCTCATCTGCGTGGAAAAGGAAAGGACGTGAGGTTCCAAAACTACAGAATCAACTCTTTAACATAACCGGGTCATACACTTTATGTGAATTTTCTGTATTTATTCGTTCAAAAACTCAGTTATCGTCCGCTGAAATTTACAAAAGAAATAAAAATTCCTGTCATTCAGGCAAGTACATGCCCAAACAGCTGGAAATTTCAGCCTAACAAAACAAAAATTTACAAGAGAAATAAAAAATTCCCTGCCATTTTGGCAACTACATGCCCAAACAGCTGGATCAATTCTACCCGACATGCTATTTTGTGCAATTTTTTGGTTCCTGTAAATTATTTACACACAACTTTTTATTCACGTAACTTCTCTAATAAAGTATCTTTTTGATATAGCAACATCAATTTTTTTCACCGACACAGCAATCAAGACATGATACATCAATTAACAGTCACAGGACCAGCC
>Ga0325403_1007043_pt1 | contig 10746 bp, 6 predicted proteins | sample PopdelMetagenome_19_FD_205665 | JGI IMG/M metagenome (GOLD analysis project Ga0325403, IMG submission 205665) | Populus deltoides microbial communities from Bellville, Georgia, United States - Xylem-PdKOR-R4 | ecosystem: Host-associated > Plants > Phyllosphere > Stem > Wood/Secondary xylem...
CAAAACTAAAATTTTACAAATATGTGGCTCTATCAAATGCATTTACAGTAACTGAATCAATATTGCATTAACTCCTAAAACTAAAAGCACCCTAACTTGAATCCTACATATCTAGAATTTCCTACTCGTTGCTAATCTAGAAGCATGTCACATTTATTTTTAAGTATGACCCCAGTTATCTCAATCCCATATCATCCCACCATCTTCCTCTCCATCATCCCAAGCATAAGATCCCATCAAATGGTAAAATTATCCGCTAATCCTTCTCTTTCATTTTCACTGTGGATAAGCATGAATGAATGAGTTTCCATTACTTATCATGACATCCACCTTTTAATGAAACTAATACTAAGAATGTGTTTATAAGTTGCTGATCCTGCATCATCCTGTTGGAATACCCTCACCCCACCCCACCCCACCCCACTCTGCAATACTTAAAAACCTTTCATCAATCCCAATACACTCAGTAACTACAAGTCCACTTTCATTCCCAGCAATACCCTCCCAATTAAAATACCATGAATAATAAAAAATGTCGAACAATTTCCACCAGCATCAATCTTTTCAATTTTTCATCTTTCCCAATTTAATTTGATCATAGTTTTTCAGAATTAACACATTGAAATCAATAGATCAGCTACTGTCAGCAAACACTTTTTAGAAAAACAAATTCCTTCAAATATTTAACAAATGAAAAAAAAAAAGGTTGCTATTGAATTTCAGGCCTTTATGTCTCAGAAAACAGATTACAGGAGAGACATTTTCTACTGGCTGATAATTGAAAAGCAATGAAAACATTTTTAAGAATGCAAAACAGAGCTAAGATATAACCACTTAAGTCATCCAAAGATAGTCTTTATTTTGACAGAGCATCATATAAAAGGCCAAAAAAAACCCTAGTCCAATGATTGTTGCATTCATCAGTGATGTTATAGGATACAGAACAAAACAAACATTGCATCTACAGAAGCAAAATACATCACACACTGAACTACGCTTTTATTCAACTGTCACATGGAGCCTGTTCCGGGCTTTATAAGGCAGTTCTTAGCTACCCATCAATGTATCATGGCTTTTACTTGCAAAGATTATAGCAAATTATGAATAGCCATTGAGGTGGGCAAGTTTTGCATCCTGTAAAACTTCTTTCAGTTTACTATGTCCGAGCAAGTAGTTATCCAAAAGTACTCTGAAATCAACCGTTTCTGTTCAATTGTCTTGGTTATCATGATTAGAGGAAAACCTGTACCACAACTTTAACTTCCCAATCCATCAGTCCAAATCACAGTGATTTCAAATTGCAATTAAAAAAAGTTTGTAAGAAACCTTATTTTACAATTTATACAGATTACAAATAGATGTACAGCATTTTGAATATTTATTTTAGATAGGTTAAGATTTGAACCTGAAAAACTTTGTGCATGGCTTCGATTTGCTTCCTATACCAGTTGAAAAGGACTCCATTTCTGTTGCACCAAAATTAATTAATTTTCTCAGTTAAGATTTCAGTGATTTATTAACCTCCGAGCTTTAAGAAACTCTCTCATCATGTTACTCATTCTCATTACCATTGATAACATGATGATTTTATATGATATAAACAATGCAAATAGTAAAATTTTATAGAAATAGATAAACTACGTGACCCCATTAAACATTCAAGTATAGATAACAACCCAATAGTAGTTTTCTAAACAATAAAGTGCCTGCCCAAAACAGTTCCATCGCTCTTTTTTTTTTTAAATCCCGCACTACAAAATCAATAAAGCTAGAAGACAGTCTAAAACCCTATCTTGTTTAAGCTTTTGATTACCCACCAAAAAACCAAAATAAATAAATCATATCCTCTTTCAAAAAAAAATTCAACTCCAACATTTTCTTTTCGGCCTTTTCTTCATTTGAGCAATTCCGGACACCAAGCAGATTCATTCACATCAGGAACAAAAACAAGAGCAAGTAATTCAACCAAAACTCAGGAAAAATAAAACAAATTTATGCACCCGCCTACCGTATTCCAAAAAAAAAAGACATCCATTAACCACACTAAAAACTCAACTAGAAAAATAAAAAATTATAAACAATTACCTTCAAAACAGACTAAAACACATGCCTCAATAATTAAACAGATAATATATTTAACAATTTGACTCTTAATTAATCCTAAAACAAACTTAGCCTAATTAGTTAAAAAATATATATAATTAACTATCAAATAAATTCCGAGCATTTCCACAGTGACGAACTAACTAAGAAGCATAAATTATAAAATAAAATAAAATTTAAATTTAATATATAATATATATAGAAGAGAGAGAGAGAGAGAGATGAAAAAAAAAGAAAAAGAATCGTACCTTGTCTGGTCTTTTTGTGGCCGCCATTGCCATTAAAAGCAGCGTCGAGTCTGCCTCTCTTGCGGTGACCACCTCCGAATTCCATTCTCTTTATAAGTAATTTCAGATCCAAGACTCAGTAACCTCTACTGCTGCTTCGGCTCCTCCTCCGCTAGCTAACTAGCTACGACGAAGAGAGAAACTTGAGAGGAGAAGAGTGGAGGAAAAAAAAACCCTAGAGAGAGATGGAGAGAGAGAGAGGGATAAGAGGAAAGTTAGGGTTTGAAGTGGAGGAGGAGGAGAGAGCGGGCGGGGGAGAGAGGGACTTCAAAGGGAAATAAATGAAAAATAAGAAGCGGAATCGAAAATTAGGTTTAAATGGGGTTTATTTATATTTAGAAAATTATGAGAGAGGCGCGCACGTGATGTGGGCGTGCGTGAGGAGGCGGTGATGTTAGAAATTTTGTGAATGAGGTATGGTGTACTCTTCTTTTCTACCGTCATGGAGATAGAAAAGTAGATAAGATAAATTTAGTCCTTATAGTTATTAAAATTTAATAATTCATCCTTACTATATTGAAAAATAGTTATTGAGGACCTAACCAACCCAAAACTTCAACCAATCCAGATTAAAAAAAAAAATCAAAGAAAAATACTTGACTAACCCATAAAAAAAACCCTGCTAACTTGATCAAAATCTTATCTTTAACCCGTTAATTTTTCTTGAATATTTTTTTATTAAAACAATGCAATTTTATTTTTAAAAAAAATTAGATTTCAACCCACTCTCAAAATACATCTTTTAAAAAAAATAAATTGTCAGCGGGTTGAGGGCTAGCTTTTGCCCGGGTCAACCCAGAATTTTTATTAAATCAGTCAATTTTTTTTTAAATTGAACCGAACCTCCAAGACCACAGAGGTTTCACAGCTATGCTAAAATAGTAAAATGGGACCAAAGCCAGATGTACCAAACGAGAGATTTGGATGGGGTTAAAAAGATGTTTCCCGCAGAGGTTTAATAGTTTTTTTTTCCTGAAAATATGTTCAAACAGTTGTCTCTTTCAGAGGTCACATTTATCCTGTGCAACTATTTGTATCAAACACTCAGCAGCCATTATATCTCCTACCATTTGATTCAAATCATTTTGCATCTCAACTCAACCCTTGAGAGGTTTCCAATCAGACAACATGATTTTATAGTTGCACTTTCAGTTATCCTCCAGAACAAAACTGAAGTTACCTGTTAAAGCTTTGTGAGTAGCTCCATGTCAACAAACAAGCTCATCTCCTTGATGTTGTTTCCCCTGAATGACACAAGAATACGTGGACGATGTCAAGCACAAGCAACTCGCTAGCTAGCTCGGAAATCTAAGAAATGACAAGCAACCAAGTAACTCGCTAGCTAGCTCGGAAATCCAAGAAATGAAGCAGTTTCTGTACGAGTAACTCTTAGGTTCCGAAAAGGGGTTTCCTTTTAGTAACCCAATCCTTCTCAAGAAGACCTGCTTTGGTGCTTGTGCGCATCTCATCATGGAAAGCAGACACAATGCCGAAGATTGAGTTCCTTAGCACAGCAGCCATGGCACAAGTTTTTGCATGTAGAGGACCACCTCTCTTTTTTGCCATCGCAACATCCCTTCTTCCTGTACTTGGAGTATTCCATTTAATATATAGTAACAGGCCCCATCAAATGTTGGGGTTGCAAGCTTGTCTTCTTCCCCATGAAAATTCCAATAGCAAGCAAGCTAGAGATTAGTGTTGAGAGAACAGTAGCATTGCTACCAGTGAGTTGTGCAACCCCAAATCTATCCTCCTCATGTGACCGATCAGTCAAGGAGGCAACTGCCTTGGCACACCATGCATACTTCCGTGGGAATTGAAAAACATTATTAAATTGTCTATGGATTCATATTTGTAAAATAATTCACGTAAGGTGGCAAAAACCCTCAATCATAGGATGCTTGCAGTACAAGAGATTTCTTCTATCAATAGGCTATTCGAACAGATTTCTAGAAATCAATTTTGAACACTATTTGAAAGTAACAGATGCATTGCACCAGGTTCTGCTGCATCAGACAAGCTTGCTAACCTAGATATAAATGAATGTTAAAAATCAGAGATATCATCTTGCCAAACAGCATATTGAAATACTAGAATATTGACAATGTTATCTGTAATATGATTTGTTTACGAGAAAGCAAACGTAAAATAACTACAACAAACATTTTAAAAACAGAATATTTAAATAAATAAAAAATCAGTGTCATCGGTGCCAACTTTCCATACCTGAAAGTTGTTTAGTGATTCATAATGTTTTGAATCCAGTTGAGAGTCAGTTGGCGACTGCAATTGATTGGATAATTGATGTGCCTTATCAACATATATAACAACCTTCCAAGACTTCACTCAAGTTAGATGTAAGCTGTTCCAGAGGCCTCAAGCACGCAGCAACAACTTTTTTGCAAGTCTCACCAGTTTCTTCAAAAAATGCAGCTCGGCGCCAAGCATCTACATTATTCTCACAAACCATACAAAGATCAAGATATGCAAGATACTGCGGAAGAGAATCCGGAATGCTCTCCTCAAGGGCTGCAAGGAGAGGCTCACTGGGATTTGTCTCTGCTGCTGCAGAACCTTTCGGCGGTGCAAATAAGTACCTTTTTGTGTGTAGCACCTTCATAGTAACAGAAAGATGTCAAAAGAAGTAGGGATTGTGAGAAGATAGACAACTATGTCTAATTATCTTCAAAAGTAAGAGGTAATGCCTGCACATAACCTATTGCAAAGTTATAAACCAAGCAACACAACATAACACAAGCATATAGCCATTTGCAAAGTAATTTTCCTTGCAAGTAATGCAGCAGTGAAACAAATAATAAGATGACAAAGTCGTTCCATATGATACCCTATTGCAACAATATTTTGAAACTGATCCATAAAGATTTAAAAACAAAAGGATAAAAATTCATGAAGCTTGGAGAGGATCAAAGAGTGGCAATCACTCCCGAACTAAAGTTTTGCTATTTTATGTTCTTTTTAGATTTATAAGACCATTAAAGTGTTGTTCTCTCATTGAAGTAAAATATCCAGAGGATGCATTTGAAAGCAGACAGACAGACACTTCAAAGCCTGCTCTCAAAACTCAAACCTGCACTGGCGTCATTGGAAACCCAGGACTTTTAGCACTACTATGCTCTTTTAACTTCCTCAAGAAAACATTATATATTATTTAAAAACTGAATCAAGTGAAGATCTTTTATTAAGAACATTATTCCTATAATTTAATTCAAGCACGACAACTAAAAGACAGGCGTTTGGTAAATTTTATCCATGAAAGCATTGGCTAGTCCTCATTTAGAGAAAAATTTATATATGCCTTTTCTACTGTTTGAACCTTCCAGGGAAGAAAAATGTGGTTGGACATTCAGTTAACTTGCCTCCAAGCAATAAGTATTGGACATTCTCCTGTCACAAAAAAAAAAAAAACTGTTTCTTACTTCTTTTCTACTCTTTACTTGTCCAGCATAGAAAAGAAATACCAACAGACATCAGATAGTGTGTGTGTGTGTGTGTGTGTGTGTGTGAGTGTGTGTGTGTAAAGCGTGAAAGGCAAAGTTATGAAGCTTCTTGATTCGTAGACTTATTGAAGTCGCGTTCTATGTAATGGTCTTTGATAAACACAAGCTACAGCAGAAGGCATAAAAAACATTAAGGACATTCATGCTAACCTGGTGTAAATGGCGACTCAATTTCCAACAGAGAGACACAGAAAAGCTCCCAATATACAGAATGATCTGCTCAGTGATGAACTGCCCCATTGTCCCTCGACTTTTAAATTGATCTGGAAGAAACATTAGCAACGCAGCTGAGCATAAGTAAGCCACATTAGAAAGCTTTAAAGCTCGTTTAATTGCCAATGGAAGTCCCATCTTGAAGCTATAGAAAAGAGGACGCTGTCCACAAAGCAACAGAAAATCAGCAATCACAAATCCCACAACTGAGAGCAAACACCAAACAAAATCTTATCCTCTGCATTCACTAATCCTATTTGAGTCCTCAATCAAATAATCAGAAAACCAGATTCCAGTCTCAATAACGTACTTGGACCACAATTGGAACTTGTCATCAGGAAACACAACTTCTATCAACAAAACTAAAACCTTATACTCACTAATCTTATATACATCTATCCCATTTCAAAAGCCATAATTCATTTTCAATAACAATCCAATTCAAACATCAAGAACACAACTTTATCAGCAATCAATCACGTCAACAACCAACCCAACATAAGAATCTAAAAAAAAAAAAACCAGAAAGTAACAAATGCCACACTTGCGTGGATCTTCCACATTATCAAGAACCCATTTTTCATTTTGAATAACAATGCAATTTCAATAACAATTTGTTAGTCTGCTTTTAAAGGCATCATTTTTTTTACTTTTTAATTTAAATAAGATTTGCACTGTTTAAGATATAATCATTTACTATATTGATGGAGAATTCTTTTATATTTTCAATTGAAATTGAGTTGATTAAATTAATACCAATAAAGACCTTAAATATGATACACAATAAAAGGAATTTTTCTTTTTAGATTTAGACAGTGAAAGGTACAAATTCCAACCAAGATGAGAATATTAAAAATTAATTAATATACATTCCATCTTGAACAACGATAAATACTCCTTATTCTCTAATAACGTCATGGTTGAGAAAGAGAGGGGGGTCTCTTTTATATTATCAATTTACTGATTTTACATGTTTTTTTTGTTGAAGACTTTCAATTTTATCTTTATATTTTTAATTTTTTTAATAATAATTATTATTATTTTAATTTGATTTTTTTTATTTTTCTTGCTTTTTTATTAAAATTTTATAATTTTTAATTATATTCTTCAAATCAAGTTTATAATTTTTATTTTTTCAATAATAATAATACTAAACAATAATAATAATGTTAGTTATAAAAATAATAGTAATAAGAATAAGAATAACATAACCATCTAAGTGGTGGGTCCAGTGGTAAGAATTTGGGACTAAGAGGTTTGTTTTTTCTGTTGTCTTAGATTCGAACTCTGTTGTTGCTCATATGATGGCCACTGGAGGTTTAAATGGTCGTTAATTTCAGGGCCTGAAGGATTAGTCAAGGTACACATAAGCTGACCCAAACACCTACATTAAACTAAAAAAAATATAACATCAAGATCATAAAAAAAAAAAAAATCCAACTTCCCGACAAAGCACCAGCACCAAAGCTAGTTATTTCCTCAAACCCGGAAGAACTTACCACTCGGTTCCCTCCCCTCTTCAATTAAAACGTAATATTAATATTTAAATATAATCTATTTTGCAAAGTTGATTTACTTTTAATGCGCCATTAATAGGCCTCCAAATAGGAGAATTGACACTATTTAGATAAAATTCAGAATATGATAGCTTCTTATTTTTAGTTGTATTTGAAATATATTTTACTTGAAAAAAAATTAAATTAAAGCTTTTTTTTAATACTTTTCATGATTTTAATGAGTTGATATCATATATATATATATATATATAAACGAGTAAGAAAACCAAATTTCTCGACTAGTAGCCTATTTGGTATTATTTTAGAGAATTTTTTAAAATATAAAAACAAATAAACTCGAAATTTTAATTTCTCGAAACCTTTTTGCTGGCTCCAAAACCATAGGATTTGGGGTGGATTGTTTCTTGATGCTGATCTGCATCCCCTAGAATTCTCCACCGACGCCGCAGGTGGTAAAAGGATAGAATTATGATTTATCAAGTTCTAAGTTTACAGCTAAAACTCTGAAATATTATGAGACTTAATAAGTCATAAAAGTTATTCTAAAAATAAAACACAAAGTTTCAAGAGCAAACTTATTTATAATAAATATTACCAAGCTTAAAAGCTTTTCCATTACATTTCATTATCGTGAGTCTGTATCAGACTTAAAAGCTTCAAGAGCAAGCATAACCAAACTTGACACAGCCTAATCAAGATCTGCCTAACTTATTTATAATAAATATTACCAAATCCTAGCACCAGAAGAAGAAAGCAATCATTCCTCAGCAAGCAAAGGTCATGTTTTCTTCTTGTGGAAACGAGTCATCCTAAAGTACTCTAGAAAGGAAGGTGAAGGCTAGCAATAGCCAACAAGCCGATGGTGCTGTGGCCATTGAGAGAGGGATCTTAGCCTCCTGTTTTGGTTCAAGTTAAGCTGGTCTAGCTAATTAAATATTAAACTCTTGCAAGCGCATCATCTTCTTGCTTTTCCATCCCAATTCCTTCGTGACTGTCATCAATGTTGATAGGCGTGTACCAGTTGGCACAGAACAAGTAAATCACAAAATCAAAGGCTGTTAAGACTGCAATCAGGAAGTAGAACCTGTCCATGTGGCCTGTGTTCAAGTCATCTGGGATCCATCCAGGCTTGTCACCTTTAGCTGTAATCTTCATCACCATGCTGACTAGCATGCTGCTGACATAGTTGCCAAGGGAGATTGAAGCCATGCAAAGTGAGCTTCCAAAACTTTTAATCCCGTCTGGTGCTTGCCCGTTAAAGAACTCCAACTGGCCTACATACATGAAAACCTCAGATGCACCGACAAGAACGTATTGTGGAATTTGCCAAAATATGCTTAGTGAGCTAACTTTTTTCCCTTCAGTAACATGCTTGAGCCTTTCAATCTCAGTAGCCCCTGCTGCGAACATTGCTAGCATCCCAATGATGAGTCCGATTCCCATTCTCTGAAGCTCAGTTAACCCCTTGGTATTACCACTTAACCTTCCAGCTAATGGCACGAGGATTTGGCGATAAATCCCAGTGCAAACAAGGACACTGCAGATATCAAAGGCAGACATGCTAGCTGCTGGCAGGTGAAACTTTCCAGCATAGGAGTTCATGACATCTCCTTGCTCAACAAAGAGGGAGGCCATTTGTGTGAAAACAACAGAGTAAATTATAGTGCATAGCCAAATAGGTAACATTTTAAGAACACATTTAGCTTCCTCTACTTGACTTATTGTGCAAAGCCTCCATGGATTCTTTTGGTGTCTTAGATCATCCTCTGTTACTGTTGCTGCCTTGTCCAAAAACCTGAAAATTATTGTAAAAGAAACATAATCAGTAATCATAAATCAATTACCATTCCCTTTCACGGGCATGCTCAAAGCTAAAAACTATGGCTATCAACCTTACACAAACCTTATTCCAATGTGGCTTTGCCTTGACAAAATGACCACTTCGTAGTCTGATCCAGAGGAAAAGTATGGAAGACTAAAGAATTGGATGAAGATTTAAGGCTTTTATTAAGCTACAAAAACACTATAAGAATCCTTAGCTTAAAGTAGGAATTCGGTACTTACTCAAAATCATCACTATGAAGAATCTTTCTGCTCCCTTTGATAGCAGATTCTGGTCCTTCCACTTCATAAAGTTCATCAGCTTTCGCCGGGATAACATCCCATTTCTTAACTGCAGCCACAAACACCTGAGCAACTCGCGGCAAAGGGTTGCCGCAAGGTTTCACATGCTGGTAACCAGGTGTCCCAAACAAGAACGATACCAAGGCTAAAACTGCAGAGCCTAATGACACCAGGAAACCTAGTGTCCATTTTCCATGATCCTCAAAATACACCAAAATAGTGTTTGAGAATAGAGATCCAAAGTTGAGTGCAAAATAGAAATAGCAAAAGTAAGCTGCCTTGTAATTTTTTTCTTTCGGTTTCGACTCGTCAAATTGGTCTGCTCCAAATGTGGCTAAAGAAGGTTGATGTCCACCATATCCAAAGGCAACTAAATATATAGCCAAGTAAAAAATAGCAACTCCCACCGACGATGTTGGCTCACAGGCTAATTCTCCATCACCACATCCATCTGGTTTGATCAAGAAATAACAAGATGATACCGATACGAGCGCCAACCCCTAATTAACATACAAAATGGTTAGCAGATCACATCAAAATTATAAAAATAGATTTAGATTTCAAATTCTACATACCGAAACGAATATTAACTGAAAGACTGCACAGGTCAAGTATCTGCCCCAGTATGAATCACTGAGGAAAGCTCCTATGAGTGAGCACAGATAAACTGTGCCAGTCCACTTGCTGACACTATTGGCAGCATCAGCATTACTTTGACCAAGAACTCTTGTTAAGAACAGAACCAAATTCACACCAACTCCAAAGAAAGCTAGTGTAGCCAGGCATTGATTTGCTGCAGCAGAACGAAGTAGAAAACAAAAAATAAGTTTAATCACTTACATTTTTTACAAGCCATATAAGAAGTTGCATTTTTTTTACGTTATTAATACCTAGCAAGATGCTTGCAGCTTTCCACCCTCCAGAGCTCTTCCAAGTTATGGAGCGCTTATTGCTAGCAATATCGCGTTCTTCCTCAGTTCTGAT
>Ga0325403_1007045_pt1 | contig 10745 bp, 5 predicted proteins | sample PopdelMetagenome_19_FD_205665 | JGI IMG/M metagenome (GOLD analysis project Ga0325403, IMG submission 205665) | Populus deltoides microbial communities from Bellville, Georgia, United States - Xylem-PdKOR-R4 | ecosystem: Host-associated > Plants > Phyllosphere > Stem > Wood/Secondary xylem...
ATGTCTAAAAACTTTTATAATTAATGCTTAAATCTAATTATCAATATTTAGAGAAAAATAGATATAAGAAATATTAATCATGTCTAGAAAATGTTATAATGCTTAAATATTGTAATTATCAATATTTAGATAAAAATAGATGTAATTAAGAAAAGAGAAAATCATATTTCATCATACAAACAATTTTAGAATAATTAATTAACTCGTGATTGGTATTAAGAAATCAAGAATTTAAGAAATATTTAAATTAAGTCCTTCACCAAGATCTTCCGTAATTTTCTTTATGCACACTTCTTCTACATACAAACAAGCATACATAGTTAGTCACATACCCACTGAAAACATTATCATAACATGATCATTTGCTTTCAATGAGATCTTGCATGTATAATTAATAATACAATATTTTTACATATAGTATTATCAGTAAACGATAGCCATACAGAGAATGGGCAAATCAAATTAAACATGCTTGAACCAAGCACAAACTCGCAATATTTTTACAACATTTAACATGATTTATTTTTTTAACAATATCTTTACATCTCTTTGACAATATTCACAAATCTACACGAATATTTTGGGAACAATATGAACAAAACGAAAAGTCATATAGTAGCACTCAAACAAATATTAATTACAAGATTCTATACACAAAAACAAAATCATCGATGTGGTCTGCGTTCTCCTTTAACTGGAGAGTAAATGTTGAACAAGCACTGAAATGAGAGTCGTCGGTTCTCCGAACAAAGCAGAAATAATAAGCGTAATAACTGTTTTTGCCGTGCTCCATATTTGTTTGGCCTTGCTTGAGCTTTTCCCACTTGGAAGTACTATTTCTCTACTTGGGTTGAAAGTTTGAAGCGCTAGGTAACTCGCCTTCACGTTGCCATCTTGAATGAAATAACCCTTTCTCCACTTCTCCAGAATCATGTTTTTCACACAAGCTATATGGTAACAGTATTGATCAGAGGAAGAAACATAGCACCAGCCTTGGATTCTGTTCGCGGTTTCCTTGCTTCCACAGTATAAGCATTTCGATGGCAATTTTTTCCTCAACTGTAGCATCAACCCATCTTCAGTTGTCAAGGTAAGCGGGAGCTTTAAACAGCGAGGATGGAAATCGTGTGGATTTTTGTGTTTGCACTGGTACACGAACCCTGACACATCTTCTCCGCAAGCATCACAGTATCTTTCACCCTCTTGAGGAGCCTTGTCGTGAAATTTCAAGCTGCACTTAGAAAATGGATGGGAGGTGGATGGGGCAGCATTTGCACATTCCTCGTGGAGACAGAAACTGCAGTCTTCGTGCTCGCATTCGTAGCATGGGCCAAATCCTAGCCCCATGCACCCGTTACACTGATAAGGCTCCTGTGGATACTTCAGCAAAAGACAGTGTTGGCTATGACTAGGATGTTTGATCTTGGTAATTAATCCCATATCTGCAATTATAAACATGGTCAATCACTTTCCCGCACGTGCGTAATTATAAAACATGTAATTACACCATTTAATTCAGAGATTGAAATCTTCCTAGCCCTGGTTGTCCAGGAAAATCAATTATAAATATATACAGAGTGTTGTGTGTACTGCAATATAATCTAGCTTCTACCCAAACCAGGAAAAGAGAAGTCATAAACTACTATAATATTCCGCGCGCAAGCTCTATATATAAAAAATTGTTTCCGGATTCGAAATGAAAAGAGGAGACAGAAAGTGGATAGTTTACCCAATATTCCACGACAAAGATATTGTTTATGAATAAAGAGTATTTTTTTTAATAAAAAAAATAGTTATTTATGTGTTTTTACTCTACAACGTGTAATCCTCGAACCAGTTTATAGTCGGTCTAGAATAGCTCTCTTTTCTAGACAATTTTAAAAGCATAACCTAACATCAACCTCTTCTTGTATTTAGAAAAATTTATTTAGACATATGCCTACATATTATCATATATCTTATGTACATATATAAGACACCCGTTGAATAAATTAAACAAAAACGATGTATGAATTGATTCTAAGCAGATAAAAAATATATTAACAAAAAAACATACAGGAATTATTAACCCTAGCAAATACATACCAAGCAGATAAAATATTAGCTTACCGAAAATTTCTCGCTAGGATCTCTGGATCAGTTCTGGCTAAAGCGCTCGGCAGGCTTTAATTGATAGAACCCTCTTTGATACCCAAAATGATGTCTATATCTATATAGAAGGAGTCTGGATTTGGTACGAATTGAGGAATCTCCAAAGATGCACGATTTATATAGAGAGGCCTAAACCGACTTAATTAGAAGGGAAACATCAACGAAGGCTAGGTCTTTTTTTCTATTTTTTTTCTGGGGTGGGGGGTAGTAGTTACTGAGAAAAACCGTTGTCTTCGTTCCTAAGAGATTATATTACGTTTGAGTGTATGTATCCTGTTAAGAAAACTTATATGGCTTTTATTTTTCAGATATCATATGTTAAATTAAAATGCCGAAATTAAGGTTGATATATTCAACGACATTCAGCAATTCGGTGTAATTATTATATATCCGCTCCTTCCTTGTATTGTACCCAATGAGATAACTTTCACAACACTAGCTTTGATCCAGTCCATTGCACCACCGGCGCTGATTGTTTATTCAAACAAGTAAAATATTAATGTACGAGTAAGAATTTGTTATATATTATTATTATTATATATTTTTAAAATCTTCTATGCATAAGATATTACCAGTGCTCAACCCATTATTAGGTTGTGTTATATATATATATATAGTACTTCTGTGTGGAAATATTATCATGAGCGTGAAAAACTACAAATTCAAAAAATAAAATAAAATAAAAATTTATGAGGGCAACGGTTTAAAGGGTGATTATTGTTTGCTCGAAACCCTACTTCTATAGTTAAAAACCTACAAATACGTGCATATATGGATTTGCCTTAATTACTGTCCTCGAATGTTGGTTTAAGTTCATCATGGATAATGGTTCTCAAGTTTTGTACTGCAGAAAAAATGCAGCAGGGGATTTCTTAAATATAGTTTTATTGAAATTATTGCATGGATATGTCTTCAATCTATCGCATTTGCGTGCTTATGCCGGTAGATTTTTACTTGGCCGTGCACGAGGAGACCGGAGTTGATAGAGAAAACAAGACCGATAATATGTTAGTAGTTTATCGGTTATCACGGTGTCTTCGCTACGCGTTACGTTGGCACACATGACACGAAAGGAAACGTATGATACCGCGTTGCATTCCATTACAATTTTTTTTAAAAAAATAAACTTCTTATTTCTTTTTTAAGAATAACCACGAATTTGTCTGGTACTTTCCTGTGTGCTACGTCTCTCGAATGTATTATACGATGCCGTGTCTTAATAACTAAGGGTTTGTTTGGTATTATAGAATCAGTTATTTTTAAAAGTATTTCTTATATAAAATAATTTGAAAATATAAAAAATTAATAGTTTAAATCTAAGATAAAAAATTCAATATTTTTTTTAAAGTTTGAAAGTGAGCTTATTAACGTCTCACGCATAACTCCAGCCCAGTGAAGGCCATTTGGGCCTTTGGCTTATAAAAAAAAGAAGAAGAAAGAAACACAAAGGTATCCAACATATTTGAAAATCCCACTCTATTATCCGCGACAAATTAATTTGAACCGTCAGCAAGTGAGGTTAGATAAATAAGCAGACCAACATCACAGCCCAGTATAACCATAAACATAAAATGGGCCCACTATTCATCCGAGCGGGCTCTTTTATCTTAGTCTCATGTCCAGCCCATAATACATTAGCCTAATTCTTTCATATATAACCGCATTGCCCACAAACCAAAAAAAACAAACATTGTTTATCGTTCTTTAACCACAGAAAAGCAACGGCCCGTAACTCCTTTAACCTTTTTAGAGGCGAAGTGTTTAATTTGGATTTAGATCTTAACATAAATGTTAGTATTCTTCTAGAAGCGAAGCTAAATTGTGTATTATTATTATTATTATTTTACAGGTAATTCTGTAATCCCAATTCAATCTATCAAACCCTAAAGAAAATGGGGAAGAACGATTTCCTTACACCGAAAGCGATAGCGAATCGAATCAAAGCGAAAGGTCTTCAGAAACTTCGATGGTATTGTCAGATGTGTCAAAAACAATGTCGAGACGAGAACGGATTCAAGTGCCACTGTATGAGCGAAAGCCACCAACGGCAAATGGAAGTCTTCGGTCAAAACCCTAACAGAATCGTCGACGGCTATTCTGAAGAATTCGAAAACGAGTTCCTCGATTCGATGAAACGGAGCCATAGGTTTTCTCGTGTCGCGGCGACCGTGATTTACAATGAGTATATTCATGACAGGCACCATATTCATATGAATTCGACACAGTGGGCGACGTTGACGGAGTTTGTTAAGCATCTGGGGAGAACTGGGAAGTGTAAAGTCGATGAGACGCCGAAAGGGTGGTTTATGACTTATATTGATAGGGATTCGGAGACGATTTTTAAGGAGAATGCGAAGAGTAAGAGAGTCAGGGCGGATTTAGCAGAGGAGGAGAAGCAGGAGAGGGAAATTAAAAAGCAGATTGAGAAGGCTGAAGAGTTTTTGCCTGTTAAAAATGACAGTGTGGATAGTGGTGAAGTGCGGCCAGCGAAGGAGTTGAAATTGGACAGCGGGGTGAAGGTTGGGTTTGCCCTTGGTTCGAAGAGTAATAATGTTGGGAAAGAGACAGGTGAGAGTTTTAGTTCTAGATTGGTTTTTGAGGAAGTTGAGGATAAGGAGAGGAAGATGGGGAAAAATAAGGAAGGCGGTATTGGAGGTAAAAGTGGGAAATCGGCGTTGGAGGAGTTGATGAAAGAGGAAGAGAAGGCAAAGGAGAGGACTAATAGAAAGGATTATTGGTTGTTTGAAGGGATTATCGTTAAGGTTATGAGTAAGGCGTTGGCAGAGAAAGGGTATTATAAGCAGAAAGGGGTAGTGAGGAAAGTGATTGATAAGTATGTTGCTGAAATTGAGATTCTTGAGAATAAGCATAAATTGAGGGTTGATCAGGAAGAGCTTGAGACTGTGATTCCGCAGATTGGGGGTTTGGTGAAAATAGTGAATGGGGCATATAGAGGTTCAAATGCCAGGTTGTTGGGAGTGGATACGGAGAAGTTTTGTGCCAAGGTGCAGATAGAGAAGGGAATTTATGACGGGAGAGTGCTTAAGGCTGTTGAATACGAGGATATTTGCAAACTTGCCTAGTGAGTTCTGTTCAATCTCTTTAGTTCAGTTCTGGAATTGCTTTCGTAGTTTTGGATTTATTGATCTTGTGGAATATGTGGTGTAACTTTCCATGATTAATAAAATGACTTTGGAAAGTTGCTCCTTGAAAAGTTCTGTTTATCAGTAAACGTTTCCTTATCGTTCACATTCTCCTCAAACCCAACTCTACTAGCTTTCTTTATAGCTATGTACTGCTACTGTCATTACTATAACTGTCTGAGATCTCAACGTGGAAGTTCCCTATGAGGTTTCTGTTTTTCTGCTGTCTCTGAATCTTGAAGAGAATTGTTTAAGATATAAAGTATATGCTTTTTATATAGCTTTACATGAATTTACTCTCTTTTCAATTATCTCCAAAATGGAGGTGACTGTAGTTTCTACCTGTCGTAGAGTGGTCATCAAAAGAGGCCTTGACCTTTGTGTTTCCATATACTCATCTCTTTCTTTCTTTTAATATTTGTATGTTTGGTTGCTATGAAAATGAAGGGCAAATATTGTGTTTGGTTTTTAATTGTATGCAGGGAAGCGTATAGCTATTGACTCAAAGTCTGTCATCTTTTATATAATTTATGACTTTATGCCATTATTATGGTCATTACACGTGAAGAGGACTCATCTGGCTTTTAGTTTGTTTATTTACATTTGCAAAGTCTGCTCACAGCCTATTTTTTATTCATTAAATCTTCACATCGTGTTGAGTTTTAATTTAATCATGCAAAAGAACCCATAAAGTTCTGTGATTGGCTTTCAATTTATAAGATCATAAATCATAAGGTTTTTCTTTCCGCTCCTGTTTCCTGTCTTGAGTTAACAATATGTAAATAATGGGTGCTTGTATGTTTCTGGACCATCAGATGTGATTTTATTGAAGGATCTTATTTGCTTGCCCTACAACAACAATGAAAAATTCTACCTTCCAAGACAGGAGCTGACCTCCTTCTTTCTGCCAGGATTAAAGATAGGCCCATCATCCTTTAACCACAAGAAAATCCTTATGGATGGGAATTTGGAGCACTGAACTGTAGTGCTGGGGGAACTGAGTCCACAAATTTCCCACCATACAGCTTTTTTTCCGGGAATAATAGGTCCTTTGTCTTTTCCCTATTTGAAAACTTGGTTACCATTATTTTTGTTACAAGGGAGATTGATTGTCCACCCAGGTCAGATATGCTTTATTCTACTGGTGCTTCCTCTAATCAAAACGCATCATAGAGACATTTTTGCTCCCTGATTAAGTCATTAAATATCTCGAATGTGTTTAGCATTGTGCTGATTATTGAAACTTCCTACATTGCTTACTATGTGGACCGCCTACATTGAACCCTGTTAATGTTTTAGTGGCCTTTAAGTGAAGTATGGCTTTGGTGCTGGTTTGGTTTTTCAAGTCCTGAAGTTTTCCATGTCTTTCTTGAAAAATTTTTGCTGTCCTTATTTCAAATGGTGGCTTATAAAATCTTGGTTTCTCTTTAAAAAATGGTCACTTGTTCAGATTACACGACCAAGGTCATCAGTGGTTAGGTTTCACATTTCAAAACATTGTTGCAGGCTATGTTTCTTCTACCCAGACCAGACATGCTTTATGCTTCTGGTGCCTCCACTGCTTCAAATGCATCATTTGTACTTTTTTACACCTTGATTAGCCACCTAACCTTGCTCTCAAATGCGTCTAGGATTGTTCTCATTATTGAAACTTCTTACTTGCTTGATATGTGAACTACCCTCTTTGCACCCTTTTAGTGGTGACCTTCAAAAGAATATCAACTTTCGCACTGTCCAGCTGAAGTTATAATTCCATGTCTTTCTTGAGGAATTTTTGCTGTCCAGATGCACATGGTGGCTTATCAAATCCCATACAGGCCTCTCTTTAATATTGTGACTTGTGCAGATTACACAACTGAGATCATCTCTGGATAAGTTTCACATTGCAAAACAGACTGTTGTAGCCAATGTTTTTCTTGTTGTTACAAGGGAGAGCAAATCATCCAAACAGGCCAGACATGCTTAATGCTTCTAGTGCTTCCACTACTTCAAATGCATCATAGAGACATTTTGCGCTCTGATTTAGCCATGTAACCTTGCTCTCAAATGCTTTTAGGATTGTGCTGATTATTGGAACTTCCCACATTGCTTGGTATGTGAACCATCTGTTTTGCACCCTGTTAGTGACCTTCAAATGAAGATTAGCTTTGGCTCTGGTTTGATTTGTCAAAACTTGAAGTGCTATTTCCATGATTTTTTTAGGAGATTTTGCTGTCCAGATGCCAGTGTTAGCTTATCAATCCCATACTGGTTTCTCTTTTATATCGTCACATTTGCAGAGTGCACAACAGAGATTCAGTGGTTAGGTTTCACATTGAAAAACAGACTTGGCATGCTATGCTGTTATGCTTTACTTTTGGTTGCTACTTTAATCATGACCAACCTGGTCATTGCAAAGCACCTGCCAATTGAAGACGATAGCTTTCTATACTTCTGTTGAACCAGTTGTTAGCTTTATATTGTTGTTTTTCCTTCATTAATAGTTGGATAATGTGGATCTTGCTTTGCTTATGGTCCAACCTGGGTTGATGCAGAAATAAGATTGTATGAGTGTATATTATAATTGCTAAGGGCGACATAAGATAACTACACTAGCTTTTGAATTTGCAGTCTCATCTTATATGCATCAGCAGTTAAAAGTTAAGATCGTAGGCGGGTCTTCATGTGTGGTTTGGATCTGCAACACATCAGATTTGCATTAGATTAAACTGTTAAAAGATTCAGATTTGATGGCAGTAAGCAATATTTGGGCTTGAAGAAAACAAATGTATCACTGTTCCTAATTTTTCCATGCTATTCTGTTCCTTACAATTCACCTTGTCCTCTGTTGTTATTTGATAGGAAGGAGAGAAGACCTGAATATCCATTCTGATGGGCCATATTGTCCCTTTTCTCATAGAATAACTGGCAGTTCTGCCTTCTGTTAGCTGTAGTGGTATACAATCTGGATTACTTGTCACCGAATCCCAGACTATGGTACCTTGTCACAGTTTGGGTACAAAATGCGGGTGATATTTTCACCCGGTTACTGGAAATGTCAGTGTCCTCTTTAGAAAGCATAAATTATTCGAAACTCAAGGAACAAGGACAGTTCCCCTGTCGAATCCCTTTTCTATTTCACTCTCTTTTCAATCTTAAATTATTTGGAAGAGTTTTTTTTTTTTTTGATGATGCTGGTTTGACTAATTTTTCTAGTTGTGGCTTCTTAACGATGCTTACTATTTCTTGCATTCTTTTCTTTCTTTCCTTTTCCTTTGGTCAAGGAGTATATTATTCCATGCAACATGCACAAAGCTGTAGTGAAGGTCTTCAACTTGCAAGCTTGATTGACTTTTTTTTATTTTTTCATACTTCATCATCATTACTTGTGCCTCGTTATGAAACTGAATTATCGACTTCAGTGTAAACATTCAAGTACAGTTTATTGTCTGCAAGTTTTGATTGGAAAACATGAATATTGACATGACTTATCCAGAGTCAAAAAGGTTGATGATTAACCTCTTTGCAGATGAAAAGCGGAGGTAGGCCTGGTGAGGTTGTTTGGAGGATGTGACAATTAAGAGGATGAGATTTCTTTTGCCAAGATGTAGCGAGTTTAGGTAGGTAACAGATAGGGTTCTCCGTACTCCCAGCACCCTGTTGATGGTTCCAAGCATCAAGCACAGAAATGTGCTTTGGTTATCAAATTCATCTGTTTTCTGCGATCTCATTCAATTCCTATAAAGTTTAGAGGCCTAGTGGATGTGATCAATGTTTTTTTTTTTTTTCTTGAGTGTTGAACATAAATGTCTTGATCTATAACAGTGTTAAGTTGCACTCCCGATGCTGACCAATATCTGATTGGATGGTGAGAATTAGCTATTCACACAGAATTAGCTATTCAAACAGAATCTCATTATCATGATTTTTAATTCTTAGATTGAGAGCACTTGTCCATGACAGTGGGAAAAAGTTCAAAAATTTCATCCCATAAGTTTGAATGACTTTCTTCTTCTTTATTCTCTCATATATTTACCATTCAAAATCAAACTAATGTTCTTTTCTTCAGTTATTATATGGCTCTAAGTTGCTATACTATACTCTGAAGGGAAATTTGTGATACTGATGCATATGGGCAACTACAAATGTTCCAATACTGGGTTCTATGTGATTGAAATATTTAAAAGATTTAGTGGATGAACACTGATCCCTCACCCTCTTAAATTGCGCAAAAAGTGGGAAATGGTGATTGGAAAAGTTGTGGGGGAGGACAATAAGGCATGATGAGATAATAGGAAGGACTTTAAGTTGTGTAAAGATGCTGTTGCTAAGGTGATGAGATTGATGGCAGAGTGGTACCACAAGCAGAAGGGGTAATGAGGAAAAAGTTCCAAAAGGTACATGATACAAGGTGAAGCTATTGATCAGGAAGTGCTTGAGTTGTGGTTCTGCTGATTGGAGAGAGGGTCCAGTTCGAGGTTGTTAGGAGTAGTTGAAAATTAAAGTTTTGTGCCAAGGTGCAGATAGAGAAGGGGATTTTAGCACGTGAGAATGCTCAAGACAGAGCATGAGGCTATACACAGACTTGCGTAGTGAGTTTAATGCATATTTTACTTTCGTGGCTGCACTGGCTTTCTAAGATTGTTGTAATTTTTAGTCTCCTCTGGCATATGTGATGCTCATTTTATGGTTTTGTATCTCTCCAGATTTGATGATGACTCAGAAGAATGTTTATTGAAGAATGCTTCTATTATCACCATAAAAATTGCATGTAAGATGATAACTTGAAGTTCTGGAATTGTCTGTGATTGGAAATTTTTCCGAGTATGATTACTGATTGATTTGTAACACATTGACCTTAAGAATTATGATACTTGACTGATAGACATGCAGTTGAACAACACCCACTAGTCAGGTTGCCAAGTAGTATGAGTAATTTTTGATAGAGAGAAAGAAGCAGAAATAAAATGGTGAATCTTCTGAAGGTTTTCCCCCTTGAGGTCAGAAAGAAACAGTTGAGAATGATATTCTTAAGAGGCAAAATCCATAAAAGAAAGTTCTGGAGAGTTTTCTTTAGGTTTTCCCTGTAAATTGCAGATTGTAAATCACTAGTGGAAACTATTCATTTAAGAAGCTAAAGCTAGAGAATGTCATTTGCATTCCTTTTTTTCTTTGGTCGTGTTGTTTTACAGACGCGGTCTGTGAAGAGGGAGCGGGGAGCTTGTTATGGTTGAGAGATGTTACCCTTCCAATTTTTCAGAGGAAGATGGTCTTTGAAAACCCTTTTCAACTCATTTTTTCTTCTCCAACTTTGGTCCTGGGCTTGTGAAAGCGGCTACCAGGTAAAGAAATACGTCAGAAATTTTTATGGCAACAAATAATAAATTCATAATTAGAAAAATTGTTAAATCATTCATTGCTGATTGACTGGTGTAATGTTATAAAGATGTGAAAATGCCTTTTCTTTATAAT
>Ga0325403_1007047_pt1 | contig 10745 bp, 6 predicted proteins | sample PopdelMetagenome_19_FD_205665 | JGI IMG/M metagenome (GOLD analysis project Ga0325403, IMG submission 205665) | Populus deltoides microbial communities from Bellville, Georgia, United States - Xylem-PdKOR-R4 | ecosystem: Host-associated > Plants > Phyllosphere > Stem > Wood/Secondary xylem...
ATATATACCTCCGCTGCTAGTACTTCATGAGTTTTCATTGCAGCGAGCCAGAATTCAGGCACCCCCTTCTCTGCATTAAAGAAGTACTATACTCTTAAGTTCAAGATAAGGCATTGCTTTCAAATACACCATGTATGTTTGCCGAAAACGACATTTACTCTTCAAAATATTCACTAATACCTTCTGCAGCCCCTTCAACTTCTTCTTGACCGTTCACAATCTCAAATCTCTGCGCCGAGTGTCCATCAAAAACTTAAATTAAGTGCAGAAATACAGAACAAAAATTGTAATGCATGCTACCTCTGATCCAGCATTCATGTAACACATGCAGAAGTAATAATGCAAGACAATATATACCTTAGTGTAGAGCGGTTGATAAAGCTTCTGGTATTTAGCTTCTAATGCCTTTCTCTCCTCAAGAAACTGTGCCTCCAGCTCATCATGTTGGCTCTGCAGAAGACATCAATGCGCACATATATAATTAAGCGTACCATGATCATGTATACATGTAATAAACATTAACAAGAATGTTGTAAACTGGGCTATAAAATAACATAAGCTGATGAACAGCACAATGTTTGTTGTGGAATGTAGATGGATATATAGACCAACCTGAAGATGTCTGAGACCCTCCATACGTTTTCTGACCTTGGGAGACAATGATACCTTCATGTTGCAGTTACTCACAAGGGAGGAGTCTGGGAGATGGGAAAATATGATGTGCCAAGAAAAGGAGGGAAAGTGAGTTTATGATGAACTTATGTGAGCTTACAGGTTTTTATGTATAAGCCAAGGAAAGTGATGCGTTTCTTGTCGAACTGGTACTGGTATCCATCTGTTCCTGTTAAGGGGATGCCACCTGTGGTTCGAGCATACAGGCCATTGGAATCGATTCAAATTTAACATTCAAGTAAAGGATCAGATTCAGGAAGAAATTGAAACCATTTTTTCATCTCGGAAAGAGCAAAATCCACTCCTCTCACTTTTGAGTCTGGGACTGATTTCCACTTCGAAGATGGGGATCCTTTATCTTGTTTCGTGTTTTCCTCTGTTTCTTTTGTCGATTCTACTTCTAAAATTGAGTTGATCATAAATTACTCCTGAGTTTTATTGCAATGAATTAAGTTAGGGTAGGAAACTTGGAATCCAATCCTTCTTTTCCTATGAAACATGTACCACTCATTGGTTTATTTGGTTAGAAACTGTTTGAGAGGGTGATAGGTATTATTTTTTAAAGTATTTTTTATTTTAAAATATATATATTTCTATTTTTAATATTAATATATCAAAATAATAAAAAAATTCTAAAAAAATATTATCTTGAAGTTAGAAAAATATTCAAAATTTTTCAGAAATATAATTGTACTGCAATGCCAAAGGGTGCAAAACTTCTTCTTCCTTTTGCATTGAACACAATATATAATTGTGTATCAAATCTTACTTTTATAAAAGCTAAAATAACCTTTTTTTTCATTTAAAAACATATTTCATAATAATTTTAATCAAATATTTATTTTTTAAATTATTTTTTTAAAAACTACAATTAAAAACGTTTTTTTTTAAACCTATTACTTTTAAATCATTATCATAAAAATTATCAGATACCATACATCAATATTCCTCTAATCCCAGAGCAATGTTCGTTGTAAACTTTTTTTTTTTTTTTTTCTGAGATGACAACATTGATTTAACTAAATAGTGTCCGCAATTTAGAATACACGTAAACACATGCTGATATTTGAGAATGCTGTGGAAATTGAATTTTAATTTTTTTATAAAAAATAATTTTTTTTATATATTTTAGATTGTTTTAATATGTTAATTTTAAAAATAATTTTTTAAAAATATATATTTCAACTTAAATAATTATTTAAAAAATAATCTCAACTATATTTTCAAACAGAAAAATGCCGTTTAGTACACTAGAATTACACTACAAATAGAAACAGACGCTCCTTTTATTGCAGTAAAACACAATTTGGTCTTAAAGTTTTTCTTTTCAGTATATTTGATCCTTGTATTTTTTTTTCCAGTTTTAAGACATGATTTTTATCATGATTCAAGGATTGAAGAGAGAGAATCATTAAAAAAAAAAAAAGGTTTTGGCCAACCACATCACATCACGGGCACAAAAAAATATTAATTTTAATATATATAAAAAAGTTCAATCGAGATGGTTTCGCAGGATCAGTGCTGTAATGGCACCCTGTGACACAACCTGCAATTTCACCTATGGAAGAAGATTCAATCGAGATGGTTTCGCAGGATCAGTGCCGTAATGGCACCCTGTGACACAACCTGCAATTTCACCTGTGGAAGAAGTTTCCTAAGAGGCTTCAATAGATACCTTAAAAAACAACAAAATAAAATAAAAAGATAACATCATTAAACAAACTAAGACTGCCCGCTTTTAGCCAAGAGTTTTTCAAGCCAGAACACCTAACAAATGAGATCATTATTGAATGAGAAATGTGGTGCATCATCCAGAACCCTAACCCTCTCTCTCACCCGCACAGAGCCAAACTCAGGCCAAGAAATAAAACAGACTGAATGGCAGAGCAATGATTATCACACCTACATGACATATATTGTGGATTTAGATGTAAACCAGATTTAACATGTTAATTCAGTTGATTTGAATTATTTTTAATTAATTTTTTTGGAGCATAGCTTGAAATATTTTTTTTTCGGAGCAAAATGTGGCTGACTTAGAGAAACAAAAATAGGTCGCCAAGTTATTGGGGGTATGACGACGATATCACCTACCGCTCAGGCTGTGAAAACTCAACCGTAGATGCCCTCTTACATAAGCCTGATAGTCCAATTCTTCATCATTTGCATTTGCCGGAGGTGACAGTGTGGGATGAGATTAAGAGAGCCATGCGGCCACTGCTAAACCTGAAAGGCCATATGCACGGAGAAATATTCTATTATTATTTAAAGGAAGGGTGGTCATTCCTTCTCATGCGACACTACGGGCCAAACCATTGTAAGAAGTCCACAAAACAAGAATATGTGGTCATATGGGGTTTTGCGGACATTCAAAAGGTTGGCTCAACAATTTTATTGGCCAAAGATGTATTAAGCAATCCAAGAGTACGCCAAGAACAATGAAGTCTGTCAAGAGATGAAGTCTGAAACAGTGTCTCCAGCTGGGCTCCTGCAACCGTTTCCCATTTCCTGTCAAATATGGGACGATATCACCTTTGATTAGTGTTTTCCCATTTCCTATCTCATCCTTCCACTGCTAAAATTGTGGCTGAAAAATTTGTTGGGAGGAGTTATCAAATTGCTCGACTTACCCAAGCCTATCATTAGTGATTGGGACCCTGTCTTTATCAGCAAATTTTGACAAGTTCTTCAAAATGTCAGGCATCAAACTATAACTCACCCAATGGGTTAAACGAGGGGATAAATTTGAGGAAGAAAATTAACTTGGCCCAATGGAAGCATCTACTAGCAGAGGAGGCCATGTAGGAGACGAATTAATTAGTCTTTGCTTGCTTGAACTGTTTCAATATGTGGACCTAGGCCACGACGATCAGAGAGAGGCCTATAACCAAATCACAGGTATCATGGATGAGGGGCTGGGCGTGGAAGATCGTTGCATGCACGTAGTCGTGAATGGACTTAGGTCAATAACTGCTATAGAGTTTCAAGCTTTCTGTCTACTTTTCTGTTGAATGATTCCACTTCCTATAGAACGTGTGTTTATGCTTTTTGTTATTAGTTAATAGGACTCCTTTTATTTTGGTTGTATGTACTGGTTTATTGCTTATATAAAGCAGCCTAGGATATCCTTATAATATACAAGAAAAATTAACATAAATTAAAGCACGAGGAGAAATAGCTTTCTTTATAAAATATTTAACCATTTTTTTTTGTTTTTTTGTTATGCTTTTTTTTAAAAAAATATTTGTCAAATTTTTTATTTTTATTGTGTTAGTATGATTTTTGAATTTGTCAAAGTAACTCAGGTTATTCCAGTTTATTGGTTTGATAGGGTTTCTTTTTTAATTGAACTTGACTTTTTATAGTATATTTTTTTCTTGTATAGTTAAAAAAATTGTTTTAGAGAAAAATCATGTTATTAAACTTTATAAAGTAACAAAAATTAAAAGATATAGGGAAATCATTGTTCACCCAACATCAATTGAATTGTGGATTACAAGTAATCCACGATGTTTTGCTTTCTTTTTGTTTTTTTTTTAAATTTTTATGATTATTTTATTGATTTTATTTTTTAAAATTGAGATGGTTGAGAATTTAGCTTTATAATTTACTTCTTTTTATTTTTTTTATATGAGGTTAGCGTGGGCTAAGGTAACCCAAGTTGTCTCAATTTACGAGTTTGGTGGGTTGTTTTTTTTAGTTTTTTAATTGAATTTGACTTTTTTTTTTATAGTCTATTTTTTTCTCATATAGTTAAATTTTTTTTTAAAAGAAAAGTCATGTTATTAAACTTTATAAAGAAATAAAAATTAAAGGGTGTAAGGAAACCACTATTCACCCACATACATTGCACTATAAATGATAATAATAATCCATAGTGTTTTACTTTTTTTCCTTTTCTTTTTGAATTTTTGTTATAATTTTTTTTGTTGATTTCATCTTTTAATTAATATTGGAATGATTGAGAATTTAACTTCATAATTTATCACCTTTTATTTTATTTTTCTATAAAGTTAGCATGATTTGTGGGTTTGCTAGGGTAACTCAGGTTGCTTTAGTTTATGAGTTTGGTGGGGTGTTTTTTTTTTTTTTTAAAAATTGAACTTTACTTTTTTATTGTCTATTTTTTCTCATATAATTAAAAAAATAGTTTTAGAGAAAAGTTATGTTATTAAACTTTATAAAGTCTATGAACCTATTCACAGATTTAGCTAGTTGACTTGGTTTGCGGGTCTGTCAAGTTTAACTTTTTTTAATTAATTTTTTTTATTTCATCCTTAGATACTGGGTTAATTGAGAATTCAGTTTCATAACTAGTTTCCTTTCGTCTTTTATGAGGTTATCGCGATCTAAAAAAACATATTGGTATTGAGTTGGTATTTGATTTTGCAATCATCTATTTTTGTTATTATATAGTTAAATAAAAAATAATTTAAAGAAAACAAATTATAATTCCAGTGGAGTCCATCACTCAGTTCACAGGTTTGGCGACGTGCTAACCCGGCTTACCCAATTCACATGTTTGATGAGTTTACCCACCAATAGGATATGCTTTTTTTTTTTAGCCTTTTAATTGTTTTTAAATTTTTAGTTTTTTATTTCATTTTTTAATATTGGATTGGTTGGGAAATAAGTTGAATTATGGATTTTTTTATAGGGATAATTGTTTCAAATAAGTGTCTGTTTTGAGGTTGGTGCTCAATTTTGTTAGCATCTATTTTTATCATATAATTAAATAAAATTTTTTATAAAAAAGTTATTAAACCCAGTAGAGTTCATGTCCAAGGTCGCAGGGGGACCAAGGTCTATTCAATCTATCACTGTCTTAATATTTTTTTAAAAAATTGTCATCTTGGAGTTTTTTTTCAAAGCCGAGTTATTTTTTTTATCGATCATCAAGGTTGTATTTGGATATGTGAAATCGATCGATTTAAGTCGAGTTAACTCCCACATGATGTAATTGAAAACTTGAGTTAGATAAAGAGCTAAGCCGGAAGGTTTTAATATTAACTCGATTACATTTAAAATACAGTTAAAAAATTCTTTATACTTTTAATATTTTTTTATATTTTAAAAAAATTAATCCGACCTGCAAGGAATTACAAACTAATATACTATTCTCATCTAAATCGTGGCTCATTCTCACCTTAATAGAGTGTTATCCTTTTGGTATTCACTAACAATCATGGAATGAGACCTATCACAACACCACATATATAACCTATCAATTTTGCAATCTAGAATTTTGATTGAAGTTCTTTTTTAGAAATCCTACTTTATTTTTCGGAGCACAACCATAAAAATCATTAAAATATTACCAAACATACTTGATGTCTCAAGTTATAGTCCCATTAAGGGTGAGCTAGGATTTAGAGATAACAAATATTATCCTCATCATATACTGCAAGATGCATTGCACTTACTTGCAATCCACAGTCCTTTTCATGGAAAAAAAAAAAAGTAAAAATGAAACGTATCTCCATACCCTAATTAATTGAAATACGTAATATTAAGATGCTAATTTTCAAGTCTTGATCCCCAGGCCTTTACCCTAAGGAGGCTATGGATCATAGATGAGGCAACAGCACACAAGTACTCCCTGTTGTTGAGGACCAAACACCCTAGGATCTGGTATGCATAGAGTAGCAGTATCTTCATATCCATCCCTCGCACATATTCCGAGGCAGTCATGGTTTTTTTGGCATCGATTACTCCCCAGATATTTGCATTCAATTCCTCCTCCATAATTGTAACCTATATAAACAAACAAGATAAACAAAATAATTAATTATATATTTTTTTGATTTTTTTTTAATATAAATGTTTGAGTTAGTTTATACGCACCTCGATTAATTTTATAAATCCTGAAGTTAATGAATATGTAAACATCAAATGACAATCATATTAGTAATTATAGGGTTTGAATTTGAGACCAAAGAAAAAAGCAAACTTCTTGATCTTAAATTCTTATTACTCAACGATCTATTAAATGATTTTGTTTTTTTTGATTTAATTAGTATAGTTGACGATCTTGATTCATAGTGTACAAATAATAGCATTCAGAATTAGAAAATGGGATTTGAGAGTTATTTTTAAAGGTATGAACAGATGCCTACTATATTAGTTTTCACAGCACACTAAACGATAAAAGTACGTGTATCGGTGTACGCGTATGTATATATCTCTTAATTATATTGAACAATTAAACGACACTAATAAATTAATAACGCAGTGGTCAAAGTAATTTAATTAAGAGTATGCTTAACAGATATAGTAAATCTCTACAAATTAAATGAGTAATATTGAAGATTGAAGAAAAAAAACACACAAAAAGTTGAACTCAAGAGTATTCATCGCTATGTGATTTGATATGTTGCGGTAAAGAGGCATGCATGTATTCGTGTGTGCATGCAACTAGGACGAAGGAACCAAGAAAGTGTTATTAGCAGTTAATTTACGTACCTAAACTCAAAGGGAGGCACAGTATGAGGATCGCGACTGCTGTAATTGCCTGCCTAGTCGATGCCATGAGCCTTGAAACAATAGGAACAGAGAAAGTTTCTGATGAATAGAGACAGACCTTAGGGCAGCTGAAGCGTGTGCGTGTGTGTATATATAGAGAGAAGAAAGAGTCTGCCCTAGAAAATACACATATTTATATATGTAATTATGAGCCTTCAAACAACAGGAGCAGAGAAAGTTCTCTGATGATCAGTAGACAGACTTTACAGTTGCTGTTAAGTGATCCTTTGAGTTTTTTCCCTCTATCTCTCTTGAGATTAACAAGCTATATTGATGTTTACAAAGTAACTATAAAACTTACAAGGCTATATATATATATATATATATATATATATATATGCATTCAATCAGATGAAAGCTCTTTGAAAAATGGCTTTATAGCTGGAAAGAGTAGAAGACGATGGACGGATTTACCAAGTTTTCTTCGCACAAGAGATCCGAATGATTGCATGCTTAACTTGTTCTTGAAATGTGCTGAGAGAGCTCCTAAAGGTTCTGCAAATATTCTCCATTCTTTTGATGCTTTAGAGCAAGAAGTTTTTGATGCCCTTTTACTCTATGTTTTCCCTTCTCTTGCTTCTTGATCGAATGCGAGAAGATGATTTAAATTCTATAGGATGAGAATTTAGAAAGAGTAGAAATTCTCTATTTTTTTTCTTCCTTTTCTACTTGTTTCATTAATGAGAATGATGGCCCTACAACCTGTTTAGGCAGTGGGCTAGAGATGAAGAATTAATTCAAGTTTAATTAAAATTAATTCTTGATAATTCATTGAATTTTCTTATTTAATGAATCAAAGAATCTCAATGGAACATAATTAATTTAAGATTAAGAATAACTAATTATTGACAATTCATTTAACTCGTAGAATCAATAAATCTAACAAGATACAAAGAAAAATTATCAATCAATTTCATATTTATCACTAATCATAGTTTTCAAACCCGGCTTGGTGGCCAACCTAGTCCAAGGTCCGGGTTTCGGGTTTTGACCGGGTCAATTTTATTTTTAAAATCAAAACAATGTCGTTTTAGTAAAAAAAAAAAAAACAAAAGTTAACGGGTTGCAACCGAGTTTTTGACCGGGTATTGCCGGGTCACGGGTCAACCAAGTTACACCTGGTTTTTCTTTACCCTATTTTTTCTTCAACCCGGCCCGGTTCCAGCCCTGGATTGGCCAGGTCTAGTATCGACCTGCCGGATCGGGTCAAGTTTCAAAACTATACCACTAATATTTCAGAAAATATATAAATATAATGAAGAAACTGTTTTCCCAACCAAGATTTATAATTTTATTTTTGTTAATTGCTATAATTCTCAAAGCACTCATCCTACTATTAATCGATCGTTAAAATTTTTATTTTTTAATTAGAGAGATAACCAATCATCCCAAGTATATAATTAGTATAACGGAGTGCTAATTTTTATAGAAAAATTATTTCCAAATTCACTTTCTAAAAACTTTCAAAGTCAAATGGAAAATTCTTTATAATAATAAACACAATTAATTCAAATTAAAATTTAAAAAATCCTGGATTGTTATGCTTTTGGACCAATTTCATCCTTCCTTAATTGTTTGTCGTTTCATTTTTTTGTTAAACGCTGTCGTTGCTCTGCCCGAAATGTCGTCTACTTCCTAAATGGAATCCACAGTGTCCTTCATGTAGTCACTTCTTGCAATCCAACCATTCATCTTTGTTTATATTTGTATGGAGGGTATATTTAAAAGTACGGTAAATATTATTTTTTAAAATATTTTTTATTTTAAAATATATAAAAATAATATATTTTTTATTTTTTTAAATTTATTTTTAATATCAAAACATTAAAACAATTTAAAAATACTAAAATAAATTAATTTAAAATAAAAAATTTAAATTTTAATAAAAAACAAGTTTAACTTTAATTAATTCAAAACGAGTACGTAAGAAATTGAAGACATGAACAAATTCAAGGGATCCTAGCTCTAACAAGATGATAAGCGTTGCTGCTGAAACATCAAGCAAATGAAATTTATGTCTATAAGGAGTATCGAAAGACAAGAAGGCTTTCCTTCATTGTCAACTCATTTGCTTTTCCCAATGATTCAAATAAGTCGAATATACCAGCTAGTTCTTGCATCTTTATGGATGAGTTGCTGGTGTTCAATTTCTAATTCAAAAGAGTGTTTGTTTGATTAAAAGTGGTTTTTTAAAAATTATTTTAAAATTTTTTTTATACTTGTTTATTATTAAAAAAGTTGGTTAATGAAAAATACTTTTCAGTCAAATAAAAATTTAGTTTGGTTTTCAGAAAAGTGTTTTCCTTTTATTTTGGACGGAAAACACTTTCCGGAAGTTATGAAAAATTTAGAAATGTCATATTATTACTGATTATATCAAATTTGATCCTCAAATTTTTGATATATATATATTGGAATTGTTTTTTCAATTTCATCCCTTAATTAGAATTTAATTTTTATATTAACTTTGGTCCTTATTTTTATAATTATTATTTGCTCTTCCTTTATCATTTTTTAATTGAAATTTTTTATCTATCAAATTTGATCCTCATTATTTTGATTGTTACTTATTTTATTTGAAATAATTTATGAAATGATAATTATTATTATTTTAATTTCTTCATCTTTCAATTTTTTTATTTGTTAGATTTGATCTTTATTATTTTGGTTATTATTTATTTTATTTGAGATAATTTATGAAATTATATTTTTTTTCAATTTCATTCTCATTCAACTTTTTAATTTGTAAGATTTGTTCCTCATTATTTTAATAAACTTAAAAAAATAAAACATTAATAAATTATTTTCCAGCTCATTTTCCATGACATAACTAAACATTAGAAAGTATTTTTCAATTTCTTTTCTATAACACTACCAAATATCAGAAAATAATTCACTTTCTCGGTATTTACTTTTCAAAATAAAATTACTTTCCAGTAAACAAACAGGGCCTAAATAGTAAGTTGATGTAAAGAGAGAGGCATGAAGTCTTGATGCAACTTATAGAAATTTCTACCATTGGCTTTCGATAATAACATTAAAAAAGTTAAATAGAGTGAACAAAGAATGGAGAAAATACAAGGATAGATTACAGAAAATACATGCAAATTTGATTTTGGTATTAAATTATTGGTTTCTAATTACATATAGAAAAATAGAATATATAACATGTTAAAATAATTCTAGAATAAATTAAATGAAGTATAAGTATAAAAACTTTTTTATTGGTTTAATTTAAAGTGAATTTGGCTCTGTTTTTTTTTTTTTTAAATTCTTTGGTCAAATTTACTAATTATATACTTGGGAAGATTGGTTATCTCCCTCTAAAAAAACACAAAAGTTTAACAATTAATAGCATGATGAGGGAAAAAATCAAAGGACTTAACATCAATAATGAAAGTCTGTCTACTCATCAGAGAACTTTCTCTGCTAGCTCCTGTTGTTTGAAGGCTCATGGCATCCTAATATCCCTAATTAATTAATATTCCTAATTAGTAAGATAATTACATATATAAATATGTATATTTTCTAGGGCAGCCTCTTTCTTCTCT
>Ga0325403_1007048_pt1 | contig 10745 bp, 3 predicted proteins | sample PopdelMetagenome_19_FD_205665 | JGI IMG/M metagenome (GOLD analysis project Ga0325403, IMG submission 205665) | Populus deltoides microbial communities from Bellville, Georgia, United States - Xylem-PdKOR-R4 | ecosystem: Host-associated > Plants > Phyllosphere > Stem > Wood/Secondary xylem...
TAAGGAGAAAAGAAGAAGCTAACAAAAAAAAAGGACACGTGAAATGGAGTGTGGGCCCGTTTAACATGTGCAGTAATAACAACTAGCAGAAGAACCCCGTTCCGTTATACAAGAGAGATTCCTTTTTAAAATATTTTTTATTTAAAATAATATTTTTAATATTTTTAAATTATTTTTTATATTAATACATTAAAATAATCTAAAAATATTAATTTAAAAAAAATAAAAATATTTTATTAAAAAAATTTTAAAACACAAAAATAAACCGGACCTTAAACATATCTTTTACTTATAAATCGCTTTAATAATTCAAAATTAAATCAAATCAAAATAAAAGTTTTACATCTTAATTTATTATTTTAGTATCATCAAAGTTGAAAATCAGTTTTATTTAGCTCCACTCTTTAAAAAAAATAAAAAATCAACAACCAAAATTGAAGTTTTTGATAGTTAAAATATAGTTACCCAAAAGCTTCGTTTTTTTTTTGTTTTTTTAATTTCTCTCGAGTTTCTACATTATAAAAAACCAGTATGTAAAACAATAAAGTTTTATAACTAAATATAAACTTTACAAAAAAAAACAGGACCAAAGTGTAGATAGATGTGTCGCATGAATTGCACCAATAAAAAAAAACAACCCATTTTTTTATCAATTTATTCTTATAATTATTTTTCACTTAACCCTATAATTATACTTTGCAAAAATAATATTTTCATAATAAAACGTATGCGAGAGCATGCACAGCTAAGCAAATCCTAACATTACACAACTTGAAACGACAAAAATAAAAATACATAAAGTTGAACGATCGAAGCACAGTGTATGCACCGCACCGGAGGAGAGAAATCTCTACTTTAACAGCCTGTCATTTTCAGGGTTATTTACGAAGATGGACACTTCCAGATAGTTAGTACGAAACTACAAGTACTCCATCTTTAATTGTTAATAGTTATTAAAACAATTTAATATTTATTTGTACAAGTTCTTCCTCACTCTTTTGCCACTCTAAAATGACCTCTCTAAAAGAAGTTATATTTCTTTTAAATTAAAGCTTATAATATTAACTTTTGATTGGTTTTAGTCTTATTTATTGAATCTACATTGATTTAGCGGGTTGATTCAGTGATTGAATTGATTTGGATAAAGTGAAAGACCTGTAAAAATAAAAAATAATCAAACCTGGTCTACTCACTGGGTAGATCCGTAACACGGGAGACCCAGCAAAACCCGATAGATATTTTTTTTTCAAATGTTTTTTGCTCCTAACCAGATATCATTTTTTATATATTTTTTAACTGGTTATTAATCCTTTTTAAAATTTACTATATAAATATTAGAAGAATATTTAATTTTTTTAATATGAAATTTGAAACCTTTTAGTATATATATTTTATGTTCACAAGAAAAAAATTTATATTTTTTCAATGCGAGATAAAAAATATTTTTGGTTTAAATACTTAAACTTAAAAGGATAATATAGTATTTTTTTAATGTTTCATGAAAAATATTTTAAAATAATCTTTTAAACTTTATTATTTATAACATTTATAGTCTATATCTAAATGAATTATTTCTTAATTTATTTTATATGAAATATTAAAACTTTAAAGTTTTTTATTTTATTTTTCCGGGTTAACCTGAGTCAACCCGTATAAACTAAGACCCGGCTCCTTGGCTGTGTCAACCCCCGGGTCGGGTTTGATAACTATGGTTTTAGTGTTAAAAAAAATACTATAAGAAATTTTGATCGATTTTTATTTAAAAAAAAATATATCTTTTATTTTTCTCTTCATATAAAAAACATGGCATAAGGGGTCATCTTAATTATATAATTTTCCACACATGGCAAGGCAAATTGTGATTAGCCAATTAATGGATTCTCTTGTCACGTTCTATATTTATATGCCAATTTCATGGCCTTCATCGTAGATTTTCTAGCGAACTTGCAAGTGTTTTGCTATGACATAAAAAAATAAAAATAGTAAAAAACAAGAGTGTTTTTATTTCTCAATCCACAAAATGTGTTGGACCTAATTAACATTGTGCAAGAATCTTTGCTTATTTCTTAACAATTAATAAATTTCATGACATATACTCTTAATGAAATAAATATTCTTAAAAAGTGCTCCATAGACATGATAGCGATATCATCAACATTAACTAATGATAATATCATTATAAAAATAAAATGACAATTTAAAAAAATTACATTTTGAAATTTACATGATATCAATTTATATAAATACAAAATCAAAAAATGATTATCATTGTATCCCTCTAAAATTTATTAATCCTATCAATTTCTTTTTTAAAAATTATTTTTTATCACTTATCTCTCTCATTAACAATTTAATTTTATATATACCAATACCTTTAAATGGTTCTATGCTAATTATTGTTTGTAAATTATTTATTTAAATTGCTGAAATTAATATTTAGGATTTAATGTAAGATTAACTTCAACATGCCAAGCATATAAATATACTAGAAAATTAATAGCATATATACCCCATACCATAATTGATTAAGTGTTAAAGTAATTGTCCATAAAAATTAGCGTGATCAATAATAAATTTTGTTCTAATCTATGTCAAACCTTTAAGTTACCATGTGTCCGTCGATGGAAAACATGTGACTTTCTATTAATATCTTTTTATACCTAAATTAAGAACCCTTTATATATAACCATCATAAGTGTGCTTGACTCACTAGAATCTAATAGGCTTTAAATATAAATTGTCACTTAATTTAAAAATCTACATGACATATAAGTTACCTTAAAGATATTTTCTAACATTCTTTCAGTTGATCTATATGACACCACCTGATAAGTGATAATATCTTTATAGAATTCAAAATATCTAGTAAGTGAAAATACTCACACTTAAATCAATGATTAAACATATAAACCATAACAATCATACTATATAATCAAGTACTTCCTTCCTTGTATTACAATATATTGCATCCTAAAAATAAGCACTTAATGAACAAATAAACTTTATAAATGAACTTCTAGTAAGTCATTCAAGTCTAACTTATATGGAAAAGAATACAATATATGAATCATAGCGGTCACATTTTATAATCAAGTACTTCCTTCCATATATTACAATACATTGCATCCTAAAAATAAACTTTATGAATGAACTTTCAATAAGTTATTCGAGTCTAACTTCATATATACCAACATATATAGAAAATAATATTTTATGTGTATAAAAACTTCAGTTTAATATTTAAGAATAACATAAAAATATATATAGACAATTAACAAAAATAAAATGAAGTCAAACATTAAATGGGTTAGCTAGACCCAAACAATTCATATAATTCCTATGTTGTGTTTCCCCACAATGCTATGGTAATAGGATCCGTAATCATTAACTTAGTGCTAATATACTAAATGAGCACAACATGTTCCTACATTTTCTCTTTTATAGTGATATATTTTATGTCGATAAACTTGTTTTGGCTTCCACTCTTATTATTTTTAGAGAAGAAAATTGCAGCTGAATTATCACAATATATCATTATTGGTCTTGATGGAATTAACAACTTGAAGCCCAAAAGTAAAATTCCTTAACTAGATCACCTATGTCATAGCATACAATAAATTCTACTTTCATAGTAGATGAAGCAACAATAGTTTGCTTAATACTTCTTCAAGATAGAACTTCTCAAGCGAGAAGAAAAATATATCCTGAAGTAGATTTTCTTGTATCTGCACAATTAAAAAAATCCTAGTCTAAATAACCAATCACCTCAAGGTGATTAATATAAGTCAACTTATAATTCTTGGTTTCTTATAGGTACCTAATAACTTTCTTAGCAACTTTTTAATGGTCCATTTTTAGGTTACTTTGGAACCTTCCCAACACTCCTACTATAAATTCCAAGTCAGGTCTTATATAGACTTGTGCATACATTAAACTGCAAATGCATATAAAATGGAATGTTACTCATATGCTTATTTTCCAATGCATCTTGTGTTTATTGAATATAATTGAATTTATCCCCTTTGACAATGGGTACTATTGAAGATGCACACTTTGACATCCCAAATCTTTCTAAAACCATTTCAATATAGGCATTTTAAGACATTTTTAATGTTCTTTGAGACCCGTCTATGTAAATCTCTATGGTAATGGCATAAGAGACTTCACTAAAATCTTTCATATCAAAGTTTTAAGAAAGAAATTGTTTTATCTCATGTAGCAAATCCAAATTACTACTTGCAAGTAGAATATCATCTATATATATAGCAAAACCTCCCACTAACCTTAAGGTAATGTTCTTAGTAAAACTGTATGAGACTATAATATTATGAAATTTAATATAATATTAAATTTCATAATATAGATTTCTTTAGCTTACAAAACAAATGGCTATTTGTGTCATCACAAAAATCTTTAGGTTTGTTCATATATACTTTTTCACTAAAATTTCCATTTTGAAATGATGTTTTCACATCCATCCAATGTAGTTCTAAATAAAAATGAGCTATTAATACTATTTTTATTCTAAATAAATCTTTTTTTAGAAGCTACAGAGAAAATTTCTTTGTAATATATACTTTTTTTTTGAATATAACTCATAGTTATAAGTCTAACTTTATATCAACTAATAAGAAACATCTTTTTTTTTTTTTCTATTTTATAAACTCATATACAACCAATAACTCCAAATCCTTACGACAATTTGATAAGATTCCAAACTTGATTTTTAGACCTAGAAACTCACGAGTTTACTAAATTCTTACCTTACAGAAAATTCAAAGATTATATCACCATCAAGAGTTGTTATCTCGGGTTAGAATAAGACAACTTAAACAAAAAAGAATGAAAGGGATTTAATACTAAGAAATGGACAAAAACTCACAAGGAGTAGTTATTTTTGTTGCTGCGGTTTTTCAGGTTTCTTCTAAATACTGGCTGCTGTTACTATTAGGAGAAGTTGGTGGTGCCACCACTAATCTTTAACACCACTTCCAGTTACGCTGCATCACCAGAGCTTCTCAAACTCAAAGAACAAAACCCATGAACTCGAGCACCCCAAGGTTGTTGCTGCGAGCACAATGTCTACTGTTTCTGTCCACAATGAGGACAACACTTCCTGCAGCTACGAAGTGAATTAATTGTTACTGTCATTAACACTACTAAAAAGAAGGGTAATTAGCATCAGATGTTAGCATCAGAATAATTTAGATGCAATTTTAGCAACGGATTATATATATATATATATATATATATATATATATATATATATATATATATATTAGCAACGGATTAGTAATGAAAAATCAGGTACTGAAAAATAAATTAATATATTAAAAATCAGCAACGGATTTGCCGTTGCTAATATGGTTGTTGTTAAAAAAAGATTAAATTTTGACTTTTATAAAAAAATAATAAATAATAATGACCCTTTCAATACTTCTCTAGAAAACAAAAGGAACCCCACAATTGCAAAATTTCTTCATTCTCCAGAAGAACTCAATATTATCCCTTTTTATACTTCTTCCTAAAAACCTAATTAACCCATATCTCCCTTTCTATTCCTTTTCCAAAAACCAAACCCATAGTCCCTTTCAATTCTACCTATCTCTGTCATGCGTCATTTTCCACAAACATATTTTGTTATTTTCTTAACTTCTTCTCCAGTTAATTTATGCTTCCAAACTTTTTCTGTACAAGTAGTTGAGAGATGGGGGGAGATTAGGGATGCTTTTAACTTTGATTTGGGATTGTAATAGAAATCAATGAGAGATAAGGACAAAGTTTTCCTGGGTATCGAGCAAAGCTTCCTCTGAGGGTCTTGGTTAACCCCACTCTTTTCAACCAACCTGGCATCACCCTGCTTTGCAATATGAATGGACACAAAGAAAGAACGCAGGCAACGAAAATGCAAAAGAGGGCAGATTGTGGGAATGTGGGTTTGATTTTGGGTTAATAAAAATATTAATATTTTAACTTTTTTTATATTAGATTTAAATTTGGCGGAATCAATTTCAAATTTTTGAAATTGAAATTGAATTGGATAAGAATTTTTACAGAATATCCGTTGCTGATTTACACATTCAGCAACCGAATTTCAGCAACGGATAATTGGTTACTAAACAAATCAGCAACTGATAATCCGTTGCTAAAAAATTAGCATCTATTATTTGCATCTGAAATTATCTGTTGCTAATTTCGTTGCTGAATTTTATTAGCAACAAATTTTAAAATTATCTACAATGAACTAGTTAATTGCTAATAGGCTCATTTTTTAGTAGTGTAAGGTCGTTGTCCAGGCCAACATCGTTTTATACTGCCACCAACGGTCCACAATGGAATGGTCCTCCTGGTCCCTTGGCTTTCAATGCTTTCAGACCTTTACTTTTCCTTTTTTTTCTTTATTTGTTGTTGCTTTAGGTGGTAGAAAGGATGGGCCTTTAAAGCACTAGGGAGGCTGAGGATCCATAAATAAAGTTAAGGTCATTGGTGTTTTCAAAGGTGATGGCTGTTAGGATGTAAAGGTGGTTGTCGGTACTGTTGGTATTGCTTCTCTACTGCCATAGGGAAGGAGAGAGTTGTTGTAGTGTGGTTGGTTGTCGAGGCTGGAGCTTTCAGACGGTGGTGGTGATGCTGTGAGTTGTGATGGTGGTTATTTGACAATGAAAGAAAGCTGATGAATCAGCCATAGATGGGTGAGGGCTGTTCTGGCTGAGGAGATTGTGAGAGGAATGAGATGAATTTCTTTTTATTTTGACGGTGGCAATGTGGAAAGTAGGGATACCTGCTAGAGAGAGAGGATGTGGGTTTCAAGTGCTAGTTGAGATGTTTAGGGTATATGAGAAGTTCAAAAGAATGTAAAAGGCAAATGTTTGAATAACATTAATTCTTGGTGCCCGGAAGGGATCATTGTTATTAAATGATTTTGCTTTTTTGCTTTTTTTTCTTTTTTTTTCTTTCTTTTTTGGCTGCTGAGGTCAATGTTTTGTGGCATTTTCATAAAAGAAATGGTGAGGTTTCAGGGTTTATAAGAATCTTGATTCTTGATGTTCAAGAAAAACATCTATAGAAGAAAGCTTGTCTTGTTGTTTTGTAACTATTGAGGAGAAAACACCAACAGTCTCAGATTTTGAATTATTAGGGATGGGTTTTTGTTGTGTCATGAGAGAAACTTGGGGGAAAAGAAAAAAATATCTAAACCACATCATGTCCATTAATTTGGCATATTAATACAAAGATAAAGGTGCATAGAGTCTAGAAGAGTGCAACTCAGACATATTCTTTATAAGCTGTGATTGAGACAGGTCATTGTGGTATTTTTTTGTGGATATTTGTAGATAAAATAATTTATTCTCAATAGTTGGATCTTGTTAAGGGGAATTATTAGTGTGTTTTGAGATAATTGTAGTGTATTTTGGTGAGAGAATGAGGGACAAAATCATGTTGACATAAGGTAAATTGAGCAGTTTTTTTGGGTTAAAATGAAAAAGAAAATAAATAGTTATTGAACGCGTTGTTTATGATTTCTCTTTTAAAAATGAATCACTTGTCATCTATAGTATCTTTTTTAATTCAGTCCTTAATCTTTTAAGTTTTGCAATTAAGCTCTCAATTGAATCCAATCAGGCTTTTCAAAGTTTAATTGGGTCCCTATTATTCTAATTATTGTAAATTAATCCGAATTAGGTCTCCACACTTAATTATTAAGTCATTTAAACTCATTAAAAGTTTAATTAAGTTCTTGAACTTAATTAATTCTTCTAATTTTGGCCAAATTAACTTTCAAACTTAATTTTGCTTCAATTAAGTCCTTAATTAAGTCAATTAAATTCATTACAAGTTTAATTAAGCCCTTGAACTTAATTAATTCTTTTGGTTTTGGTCAAATTGACTTTCAAACTTAATTATGCTTCAATTAAATCCTAATTAAGTCATTTAAACCCCTTAAATGTTTAATTAAGTCCTTGAACTTAATTAATTCTTCTAATTTTATTATTTAAATTAATTGGTGTGCTATTGCAAGCAACCAAAAATAAAACCTAGACTTTTAAGAATATATGCAGTAATGCGAGTAAGGATTGTTCTCACAGAGAGTATCTAGCCTAATTTTTATGCTATGTAAACAAAGGAGGTTTGAGTATAACGAAAATAATTTTAAGAAAAACAACTAAGAAAAAACCTCAAATTAAAATATTGAAACTAATCAAAAGAACAAACATTTGTCAAAGTTAACATCTACTATCGGTACTTTTACAATCGATCATCGAAGCAAGTACATATCAATTCACACTTTGAGTATTCACTATTGGAACTATTTTCCTATCTCTCATTGATCACAAGTAATTAGAAAACAAACAATTTAACTAATCATAACTACTAAACAACTCAAGATAAGATTTAAAAATTTAATTTAGTAGCAGCTTTAGAATTAAAGAGATTAATGAAACTAAACAACACAAGCATAAGATATTGCATTTAATTTAATCAAATATTCTTCCTAATATTTACTAATTTTTGACGTAGCAAATTATTAAACCTTAGTTTCTTTACAAATTAGAGAGATCAAACAATTACGGATTTGATATCTAACATAGCATTAGATTGCAACGAATAATAAACTAATAGGCCTCCTAGTAATTAAACGAGACAATAATGAAAATAGACATTGAAGAACATTAAATACTCAAAGCATAAATTCAACAATGAAAAAAAATTAAATCTCATAGTTTTATTAATTATGAGGCTTCCGTTTCCTTTGACCAAATAAAAATTTAGCTACACAGGACCATGATGAAAACTCTCATGAAAAAAGAACAAAAAATTCAAGAAAAGGCATAAGGAAGAGAGAGGAGAGAAGTTTAATATGATTTCCCCCTCTCTTTTACATGTTTTTTTCTTCTCTTTGGAAATCTATAAAATCTCCTAAAAATACTCTCAATATTATCCTCTAATAATAATCACAAAATCTGAATAGTTAATGAAATTATAAAATAATAAAATAGAGTTTTAATATAATAAAGAAAGTGATGTCTTTAACTGGAATTCATGCACCAAATCTGGAAGCTTTCGAAAATAAATAACATTGTAATAGATTTGCATGCCAAAGGATATTTCAACATGTTGGTAGTACAGGTGTAATGACTTTATGCTGAATTTCAACCTCGATACAATCAATATGTCTCAAGACTCAAAACATGAAAGTTATAGTGATTTTTATTAGAGTTTCATAGCATTTTGAGTCATCTCAACCGAAGCTCAGATGAAAGAGTTATGTTTAGATTACAAAGTTATGTTGAAACTGTCCAAAATTGCTTAATTAACTTTGTTTTGCCCTTAACGTCTCCATTTGCATCCTAAATTGAAATATAAAAATAATGAGCATATTTATATACCAAATAAGTATAAAATACTAAACATTAAGGAAGAAAAATATGACATTTTGCATTCTCGTTAAATTCCCTTACACTTAACTTTTGCTTGTCCTTAGGCAAAACTTATTTTCATTTCCCCAAAAACACCAAGGTTGCAATACCATCAATAAAGAACAATTATGCTCTTTAAAAATCATAACATATCATTAACAAACATCCTTAAACAATTCATAATTATTAATAAATAGTTTCACTCGAAGATGAAGCAAACTAAATATGTAAACCCTTAAGGAAATAAACATCCAACTCTCGTGTGGTTGAAAGATATGTGTTTCACTTAATTCCATTCCAATGAAAATAATCTACCATGAGCTTACATATCTTATTATTCTTTCTTCACCCTAGGATCATATGCATAACACAAATCATAAGGATTTTTCAAGCATTGTAATGAGGCTTAGGATCAAGGTGAGAAACATTTGGGAATGTAGCTCAAAAGCCATCTAAACTAGGAATAAAAATAAATCAACTCAAGCTCGAATATATAAGACATGTAGAACAAATCACTCCATTTAACACTTTTTTCAATTTTACTTTAAAGTATTTAAACCATGTAAAGCTTTTTATATTGAAAAAGATTGTTAAAAAGGAACAACTTTTGTTTTTTTTCCATGTTTATGTATATCATGTATGAACACACCTCTTTCTTGGACTTTAAGGAGGAATTATGAACTTAGACAATTTATAACATTAAAAACAATTTCCTCCATCATTTTTTTTCTTTTTCCTTTCTTTTTTTATGTTTACTTAATACATCAACAATATAACTCATGAATTGAGAATGAAAACATGTTCTATAGACTTAGCCACACCACCAATACAAACACCCCCACATTTATTTCCTGTACACCCAAACATATTATAATAATAACAATACTCCATTAGCTTTACAACTTGGATAAATGTATTCTTTTTGGGGTTTAAATCTTGTAACACGGGTTTCTAATAAACAAAATAAAGCTTAAAGGGGTTTCAACAAAGGAAAAAATCAAGTACAAGATAGGTTATTTAACTTATATAGCTTATAACAAAAAAGGCTTTAATCATGATCATGCTTACATGTGTCAATATGATCTCGAAGAGCATCAATGTGAGTTTTAGAGAAACAAATCCATAGAAGAATATCTTGCATGAAAAAAAAATAGTGAGACTGATATGGATATGTCAGTTTAAAGGCTCAAAATCTCACCGATTTTTGTCTACCAAATTTAATCACTACTATCCTCAAGGAAAATAACTAGATTGATTAATTATAAGTTGGAGAATTACTTATTCAATCTTGTTATGAATTTTTTTTCAAGTTTAATTGAATCTTGC
>Ga0325403_1007049_pt1 | contig 10744 bp, 11 predicted proteins | sample PopdelMetagenome_19_FD_205665 | JGI IMG/M metagenome (GOLD analysis project Ga0325403, IMG submission 205665) | Populus deltoides microbial communities from Bellville, Georgia, United States - Xylem-PdKOR-R4 | ecosystem: Host-associated > Plants > Phyllosphere > Stem > Wood/Secondary xylem...
CGTGGCCAGCTGCTCGTACGCCGTGGTTCAGCGCCGTGTCGTCGGGGCATGCCCTCAGGGACGGGGGTTTGCCCCCAAGTCCGGACAGCGACTCCGATGTCAGCGGTCCTCGTCGCGGGACTGGTGACACCCACACCAGCTGACCAAGGACAACTAGGGCGGAATCGTCAGCGGCACGCTGACCGGGCAGCGATCCGCAGCGGCACGCTCCCGTACGGGGATCCGCGAACAGGACAACTCAAGGTCGGCCACACCGCGCGGGAGGGCTGACGAAGGCCCAGTCACCGGTCGCCAACGGGCATCCGTGCGGCGTCGAGTGCGGACCCGGTCTCATCAGTCCCGCCATGTCGCGCATCAGGTCTTCGTCCGTCTTCGCGAGCTGAGCGAGTGCCTCAGTCAGTGACCTGTCGGTAGGGGCCCGGCAGACCTGCGCGGGACTCCCCCCTCAGCTCCAGCGCCTGCGCCGCGGCGCCCTTCAGGTAGGCGCGGACTCCAGCGACCACGTCAGCGACCGGTCGGGGCGGCAGATAGGCGGACGCTCCTGCGTCGAGCATCCGGCCAACCGGCCCGGAGTAGTGGACGCCGAGCACCTCGTCCTCGATCTCGGTGACGACGACCCGCGCCCGGGGGAAGCGCGCCCGCAGCACCTCCAGCAGCTGCGGGCTGACGGGGTTGACCAGCAGGACGTCCGTGCTCTCCGGCGCCTCGTGCAGGTCCAGCACCAGGAAGTCGCGCCCGAAGCAGTCGGCCAGGCGCCGGCGCACCTCCCGGGACAGGCGCATCGCGGTGGCCACCACGAGCACGCCTTCGGGCACCTCCACCTTCGGGGGCGGCAGCCGTGGTGCCTCGACCACGTCGCCGTCGAGCACGCGGGGGCGCGCGGTCAGCACCCCGAGGTCCTGCTCGCCGCGGCGCAGCGTCACCTCAGTCCCGCTCAGCGCCGCTTCCAGCACGGTGCGCACGTCAACCGGGAGCTGGTCCAGGTCCAGGAGGGGCGCGACCCTGCGGCGTCGAGACACCCGGGCACTGTGGCAGAGGACGACCAAGGCGGCAGGGAGCCGGACATGATGACCGCGTGCAGGCCAACGACTACGACAGCTTCGCGGCCGCGTACTCGGCCGACAACGAGACCAACCTCATCAACGGCCACTACGAGCGCCCCGCGATGCTCGACCTGGCCGGCGACGTGCGAGGACGCCACGTGCTGGACGCCGGCTGCGGGTCCGGCCCCCTGGCCGCGCAGCTGCAGGCCCGGGGCGCTGTCGTATCCGGCTTCGACACCAGCGCAGCGATGCTGGACCTGGCACGGCGCCGGCTCGCCGAGGGCACCGATCTGAGGGTGGCCGACCTCGCCGAGCCGCTGCCGTACGACGACGGCGCCTTCGACGACGTCGTCGCCTCCTTGGTGCTGCACTACCTGCGCGACTGGACCGCACCCCTGGCGGAGCTGCGACGGTTGCTGCGCCCCGGTGGCCGCCTGATCGCCTCGGTGCATCATCCCGCCATGTACAAGCTGATCAACCCGCAGGCCGACTACTTCGCTGTGACTCAGTGGTCGGAGCAGTACGAGTTCTCCGGTCAGTCGGCGGTGCTGTCGTACTGGCACCGGCCGCTGCACGCGATGGTCGAGGACTTCACGGGCGCCGGGTTCCAGATCTGCGGCATCAGTGAGCCGCCGTGGGCGGCGAACACCCCACCGGAGCTGCTCGGCCCGGGGTTCGAGGGCCGGACGGCGTTCTTGAGCTTCATCTTCTTCACCCTCACCGCCCTCGAGGCGGTCGCCGAGACGTGAGCCTTCCGCAGCCCGCCTGCAACGAGCGTCAGGGGGCCACGGTCGTCTCATGCGTCTGGGTCGGTCACGTGAGCGTCCGTCGACTGCTCAGCCCGGCGCCAACGCCGGGACGGGGGCGCTACGCACGAGCTACTCGGGTACCTCGATGCGCGCGATGCCGTGGCTGGCCGGCAGTGGCTGAAGGTCGAAGGAGCGCCGCACGGTGCGCACCGCGATGCGCCACACACCGTCGGCGCGCTCGTAGCGGTCCTCGTAGACCCCGCCGCCCAGGACCCAGCGTCCGTCGGGCAGCTGGACGGTGACCACCACGTCACAGCGCCCAGACGCCGCGTCGGGGTTCCCGGGGTCGCGCTCGATGACGTGGTTGGCGGTGGCGTGCTGCATGCGCGGGAAGGTGGCCCACTGGCCCTGTACTGCGGCGGTGATGGCATCGGTGCCGCGGAAGCGGTGCTCGTCGTCGTCCGGGTCGTCACCGGCGGCGTCCCACAGGGCATCTGCGGTCCAGATGGTGGTGAAGCGGGTGAAGTCTTCATGGTCTGCGCCGATGCAGTAGTCCGCGGCCAGGCGGTGCAGAGCCAGCTCGGTCTCGACGCGTTCGAGGCGGTCGGCCAGGTCCTGCAAGGTCACCACCTGCGCACGGTAGGCCCGTTAACGCCGCGCGTCCTGCCGCGGGAACGTCGTCGGCAGCGATCGCTAGCGTCGCCCGAGTGCAGCAACCTGGCGACCTCGAGGCGGTCCGCGCCTCTTATGACGCCGTCGCGGACACCTACGTCGACCTGGCCGTGGGCCGCTTGGACGGCGAGCCGTGGCTGCGGGCAGCGCTGGACGCCTTCGCCGAGGACGTCACCGGCCTCGGTCCCGTACTGGACGTCGGGTGCGGCCCCGGTCATGTCACCGCCCACCTGGCCGCCCGCGGGCTGGCGGTGCGTGGGGTCGACTTGTCACCGCGGATGGTCGAGCACGCCAGGCGCCGGTACCCGGACCTAGGGTTCGAGGTCGCCAGCGCCACCGCGCTCGACCTGGAGCCGGGCTCGATGGGTGGGCTGCTGGGGTGGTGGTCGTTGTTCAACCTGCCCCGCGACGTCTTCGCTGAGGTCATCGCTGGCTTCTCCCGAGCTCTGGTGCCCGGTGGGCAGGTGCTGCTGGGGATGCACATCGGTGACCAGGACATCACCCGCCGGCAGGCCTACGGCGGGATTGCGGTGGAGTGGACGACGCACCGCTGGCTGCCCGAGCAGCTCATCGACGTCGTTCAGAACGCGGGCTTGCAGGTCGTGGCGGAAGTGCGCTTCCCGGCCGCGGGTGACCAGCCACCGCAGGTCGTCCTCGCGGCTCGCCGCCCGCACGAGGTACCCACGGGCTGAGGGCCAGCCTGCTGGGATGGCTGGTGCTCAGCTGACTGGTGGTCGACGGCGCCTCACGAAAGGGGTGCGGTTCGTGAGGATGACCAGTTCGACGCTGCTGCTCGGTCAGTGCTGGCGAGCGGGTGCGTCACCAGTCCTGCCCCCCGCCGCTGACGGGCGCAGGAGACGGCTCCACCCAGTCACCCACGCGGGGATACCCCGGCAGGGCCACACGACCGGTGCACCACAGCAGCACCCGCCCCGCAGGACCCTCAGGGGAACCAGTCCAGAGCCGGTCCACGACGCTCTGGGCCAGCACCGCGGGCGGCTCGAAGTCCAGACCGAGCCCCTGGGCAATGTCCCAGGTGTGCACCAAGAGCTCGTTCACCCCCAGCGTGGCGAACCCGCTCGGATCCGTGAGCCCGAAGTGCCACGCCCGCGCATCGGGGCTCGCGGAGTCCAGCGCGAGGACCAGGAGCGATGCGGCGGTCTCGACGACCTCGAGCAGCTGCGAGAGTGAAGCGTCCGGGCGGACCACCAGGTCCAGCGGCAGGTAAGCATCCCTCGGGCCGGCGGTGACCTGCCCGGCGTAGGCGAGCAGATTGTGGGCCACGTGGGCGGCGGTCTGCCAGCAGCTTCAGTCCAGACCTCCGGCGGGCACCGTCCAGTCAGCCTCGACCGCCGGGCGCAGGGCGGAGGTCATCACTGCGACGGCCTGCCCGATCTGGCGGGCGCTCGTCGGGCTCATCGCGACGATGTTCTCGCTGGTGAGGGTCGTGACACCCCGTATCGCCGCGCAGGGTCGATGTGCTTCCGCACTGCGCCTTGCGGACTGGGCACTGCTCTACTGCAGCGATGACGTCTGCGACCACTCCCCGGCACGTCATCACCACCTCCTACGAGCGGTTCGCCCACCTCCAGGCGCACGGCTCCTCCCCCACCTACGAACGCCTCGCCCTCGCCACCCGTGACGACGAGCAAGCCATCTCCTTCCTGGCCACCCTGCCGCCCGGCAAGACCCAGCCCAACCTGCTCTTCGGGGTCATGCGCTGGCACGGAGTGCCCGTCGAGGACCCCGCCGCCGCCCTGGCATGGCTGCACCAGAACCACGACACCGTCCGCGCCGAGCTGCTCGCCCGAGCGACACAGACCAACGAGGCCGCTCGCTGCGCGGTCCTGCTGCCAGCCCTGGCCCAGCTCGCCGCACACACCGACGGTCCACTGGCACTGCTGGAGATCGGCGCCAGCGCGGGCCTGTGCCTGCTCTACGACGCCTGGCGCTACCGCTACACCCGCCCCGACGGCACCGCGCACGTCTTGGGAGCAACCAGCAGCCCCGTCGAGCTGGGGTGCAGCGTCGACGGTCCCGTCCCCCTCCCCACAGCCGTACCCGACATCGCCTGGCGCGCGGGTCTGGATCTGGACCCGCTCGACCCCCATGACGACGACGTCCGGCGGTGGCTGCGGTGCCTGGTCTGGCCTGAGCACACCGACCGCGCCGACCGCCTAGGGGCGGGCCTTGCCGTTGCCGCCCAGCACCCGGGCCTGGTGCGGCGCGGTGACATGACCCGTGACCTCGCGCCGCTGCTCGACGAGGCCCGCTGCCAGCTGGACGCAGCGGCCGGAGCGGGGCGTGGGGCGGTGGTGGTCACCCACAGCGCCGCCTTGGTCTATGTCGACCCGGACCAGCGCCGCGGCGTGGTCGAGACCATCGCTGAGCGCGGTGCTCACCGCCTGGGCGCCGAGGGGACCACGGTCCTCCCCGAGGTGCAGCAGCAGCTGCCGGCGGGTGTGGAAGCTGACCGGCGGTTCGTCGTCTCCCTCGACGGCGTCCCTCTCGCCCTGGCCGACCCCCACGGGTCGCAGCTGAGCTGGCTGTCGTCGGGCGTTCCCCTCGACGTCGAGGATCCCTGCCAGTCAGGGTCACCCCGCTGACGCCGCTGGGTGCGCGCCGCCCGCTGAGCACCGCTGGCAGAAGGAGCTGGGCAGTGCGACCTCACCGGCCGCAGCCGAGACCGCCCTCAGCTGCGAGCGGATGCTGCACGGGGGGAGGGTCATCCGGTAGGAACGCCGTTGTGGCAGCTCGAGACGACGTCACCCTCGCCGTCCCCGATGACCAGGACGCTGTATCGCTGGGGATGATGCACCTGCAGTCCTGGCACCAGACCTACCCCAGTGCCGAGCACGGCATCGACGCCGCCTGGATCACCGAGACCGTCGGATTCCTGGCATCTGCGGCCGCTGACGACTTCCGGCGACGCTTGCTCGCCGCTCAGCGAGCCGACCCCACCTCCACCTTCTACCGACTGGCCCGCCGAGGTGGAGATGTCGTGGGCTTCGTCCACGCTTCCCGAACCGCACCGGCGTCGGAGGACCCTTCGCGCGGTCAGCCTCAGGCGGGCGAGGGCGAGGACCAGGTCGCTGAAGAGGGCCACCACGCGCGGCTGGAGGCGTTGTACGTGCTGGAGGAGTACCAGGGCACAGGACTTGCCGACAGGCTGATGGCGGCCGCCTTCGCCTGGCTCGGGGACCAGCCGATGCGCCTGGAGGTGGCGGTGTACAACGCTCGCGCGATCCGCTTCTACGAGCGTCACGGGTTCACCCCCACCGGTGAGACGGACCTGTTTCGTGGACGGGTCCCGTGCGCGGTGATGCGCAGGCCCTCTTCTGACGCGCCCCTCACCGGGTCGCGGCATGGCTGGTGATGGCCAGCGAGACGCTCACCACGCCATCCGCGACACCGGTGATCCAGTGTGTGCTCAGCTGCCTTGCTGCAAGGAGAAGGTGCCTCGCCAGCGGGCAGCTCAGGCAGGTCGCACGTTCACGCTGGACGTCTACCTGCCAAGACGTAACTGTGAGTCACAACCGCTGTTCCAGTCCAATGTCGTAGTTCAAAGTGCCAGCGGTCCCCATCTGGTCCTCAACGCAGTCGAGAACGCCTGGTCAGAGCCAACGGTGACCAACGGCAACAGCGCAGCCCAGAGGCCAGACGGGCATGTTTTCGCTGGTCAGCGCCCTGTTCCTATGCTGCGAGATGTACTACGACATCTGAGTAGTGCGTGCGGCCTGAGCAGGACAAACGTCGAAATGACCTCGATCTGGTCCGCATCTGGTCCGCACTGCCCATGCGTTCGAGCCCGCACCACCCGCCGCACGACATGACGCGGCGAGTGGTGCGGGCTCGTTCGTCGTGACGTCGAGCAGCCGGACCTGAGGGCCTGGTCCTGGCGGGTCCGGCCCGCCGGGACCGCGCCCCGGACGACGCGAGACCCGTGCGGCGACCACCTCCGCAGCGACCTCCCGTGGTTCACCGCCAGGCGCGCGGCGCCCTGCGTTCCCGGCTGCTGCGTCGGCGCACGAGCACCGCCCCGGCGGCCAGGCACCGCACGAGCCACCCGGGGGCACGGCGACGCCGCCGGTCCAGCCGCGCCTGCACGGGACTGCGGCAGGGGGTGCCGGGTCCGGTCGGTCCCCGGGAGCGGCTGCCCGCTCAGCCGGCGACGGCCTCTACCAGGGCCAGCCACTCGGGGCCCGAGACGAAGTCGCGGATCGCGGCACCGGCCGCGCCGCGCGCCCAGGCGGCGGAGTCGTGGGGACGCACGGAGACCTGCACCTGGGAGGCGTCGGGGTCACGAGCAGCCGCGATCCCCGCGGCCAGTGCCCGCTCACCGATCTGCACCAGGTCCACGCCGTCACCGGTCAGCAGGATGCGCTCCACGGTGGTGAAGTTGGCCACCGCGGCGACCAGGGTGCCCACGTGGCGGGCGGCGTCGTCGACGACGGTGCGGGCCTGCGGGTTCCCAGCGGCAGCCAGGGCCAGCACCTCGTGGGCGTCCGTCCTGCGTGCGAGCGCCAGGCTCCCTGCGTGCTCGAGCGCCGAGAGGGTCACCAGCGAGGTCGCGCAGCCGCGGTGGCCCTCGGGACAGCGCGGGCCGGCGCTGTCCAGGGGGTGGTGCCCGAGCAGCTGCAGCCCGGTGTCGGGCGTGGCCACCACCTGGTCGTGCTGGACGAACCCGTACCCGACCCCCGCCCCGACGGTGAGCACCGCGAACGAGGTGGTGCCTCGGCCCTCGCCGAACCAGTGCTCGGTGGCGGTCAGGGCGGCGACGTCGTTGCTGAGCACCACCGGGCGGCCGAGTCGCGCCTCGAGCAGTGCGCTCAGGGCGACCGGCTCCTCCCAGCGCAGGAAGGGAGCGCGGCGCACGACGTCCGCGGGGGTGACGTAGCCACCGAGCGACACCCCGACGGCGTCCGGCGACGCGCCGTGCTCGGTCAGCAGGCCCTCGACGAGCCGCGCCGCCACCTCGACGACGGCTGGGGGCGAGCGGTCGGGCAGGGGGGCGTCAACCTTGACCAGGACGCCGGCGCGCAGGTCGGTCATGACCGCCCGTGCGGCGGAACCGGTGAGGTTGACACCGAAGAAGCGGTGCCGGTCGGCAGGCACGTCGAGCGGGCGCGTCGGACGGCGCGTCTCGGGATCGACCGCGGCGGCGGCCTCGACGAGCAGGCCGCTGCTGATGAGCGGCTTGGTGAGCCGGGTGAGGCTGCCACCAGAAAGACCCAGGCGGCGGGCGAGCTGGCTGCGGGGAAGGGGACCGTGGCGCAGCACCTCGACGGCGACGTCGTGGACGGTGCCTCCGGTCTGGGCCGGGGCCGCCGGGCCTTGCGGCGGGGCCTGCTGCAGGAGTTCCACGGACCACCTCGTCCTTCGCGGCGTCACCGTGCCAGAGCGGCTCGACACCGGTCAACACCTCGCACAGCATCGCAGGACACGCTCAGGTAACCGTTCGATCACGGAAGGGTCACGAACGGGCACTTCCGCACCGAAACCCACACGGTCGAACATCCGCTCCCCCACCGGGACCCCCTCTCCGGTTGACGCCCTGGAGGCTCTGGGACGAAACTCAGGGCAGCGTGCGGGCCGAGTGCCCGTGCTCGCCCCCGCAGGTCGGTGCAGGGGCTCTCGGTGGACGAAGGAGCCCACACCATGCGCATCAGGTCACGTTCGGGTCGCGTCACGGGCGCACTGCTCACCGCCGGTCTGGTCACGGCCCTCACGGCCGGCTGCCTCCAGGAGCCGGGTGGCCAGGGCGGCGGTGGAGGCGGGGCCTCCGACGACGGCACCGTCACGATCATGTACGGCTTCACCGACTCGAGCTCGGACCAGTTCCAGGCCGAGATCAACAAGTACGCAGAGGCCGAGGGCATCACGGTCAACTTCGAGCCGACCCCCGACTTCAACACCGTCATCTCGACGCGGGTCTCGGGCAACAACGCCCCTGACATCGCGATCTTCCCCCAGCCGGGCATCATGAGGTCCTTCCAGGACGACCTGACGCCGCTGACGGACGTGGTCGACGCCGCGAACCTCGACGCGATGGTCCCCGGCATCGTCGAGGCCGGGCAGATCGACGGTGAGCAGTACGCGCTGCCGATGTCGCTGAACATCAAGTCGATCGTCTTCTACCCCAAGCAGGCGTTCGACGCCGCCGGCTACACCGCGCCCACGACGATCGACGGGCTGCAGCAGCTGACCGACCAGGTCAAGACCTCGGGCACGGCGCCCTGGTGCTTCGGCATCGAGTCGGCTGCTGCCACGGGCTGGCCGGCCACCGACTGGATGGAGAACCTCCTGCTGGTCCAGAGCGGACCCGAGGTCTACAACCAGTGGGTCAACCACGAGATCCCCTTCAACGACCCGCAGGTCGTGGCCGCCGCTGACACCATGAGCTCGCTGCTGCTGACCGAGGGCAACGTCAACGGCGGGCGCCAGTCGATCGCCAGCAACAACTTCGCCACGGCCGCGAACCCCATGTTCGACACCCCGCCGGCCTGCTTCATGTACCGCCAGGGCAACTTCGTCGCCCGCGACGGCGGCTTCCCGGACAACGTCCTCCAGGACCTGGACAACACCGTCGGCGTCTTCCCGATGCCGGGCGAGACCGAGGCCGACAAGCCGGTCCTCGGCGGTGGTGACCTCGCCTCCGTGTTCAACGAGTCCGAGAACGTCAACAAGATCATGAACTACATGGCGTCGGCCGACTTCGGTGCGGACTGGGCGCAGGCGAACGGCTTCATCTCGCCCCGCACCGACTTCGACCAGAACAACTACCCGAACGAGCTGACGAAGCAGATGGCGGGCTTCGCCTACGACTCGACCGCCTTCGTCTTCGACGGCTCGGACCAGATGCCCGGCGAGGTCGGCTCGGGCTCCTTCTGGCGCGAGATGACGGCGTGGATCTCCGGCTCGGAGACCCAGCAGCAGGCGCTCGACAACATCGAGGCGAGCTGGCCGGCCACCAACTGAGGCACGGCCGACTCGCGATGACGGCGCCGAGCTCCACCCGGAGCTCGGCGCCGTCATCACTGGGGCCCGCCTCGTCGAGGCGGAGCCCGCCCACCGCACTCAGCCCGCACCAGCCACCTGGTCTGCCGGACGTGGAGGTCCCATGACCATCACCATCTTGAACGCGATCATCGCCGTGGTCGGAGGCGTCGTCGGCGCCGTCGTCCTGTTCTTCGTCCTCAACAAGCTGACCGAGCTCCTGCCGAGCAAGCCGCAGGAGCTCATCAAGCCCTTCGTCTTCATCGCCCCGGCCTTCGCCGCTCTGGGGCTCTACCTCGTGTACCCGTTCTTCCAGACGCTGGTCTACAGCTTCGCCAACCGCGACAGCACGGCCTTCATCGGCCTCAGCAACTACACCAACCTGCTGTCGTCGCCGAACTTCCAGACGACCCTGGTCAACACGTTCCTGTGGATCCTCATCGTCCCGACCTTCGCGATCATCTTCGGGCTCATCATCGCGACGCTGGCCGACAGGCTCCGTCCGAGCGGAGAGAAGCTGTCGAAGACGCTGATCTTCCTCCCGCTGGCGATCTCGGCGGTGGGCGCCTGGGCCATCTGGCAGCTGGTCTACCGCGCCGTCCCGGCGACGCAGAACCAGACGGGTCTGCTCAACGCCATCTGGACGGCCTTCGGCGGGGACCCCGTGCCGTGGATGCAGACGTCCGACTTCAAGCTCAACAGCTTCCTGCTGATGGCCATCCTCATCTGGACGCAGGCGGGCTTCGCCATGGTGCTGCTCTCGGCGGCCATCAAAGGCGTGCCGACGGACACCCTGGAGGCGGCCCGGATCGACGGCGCCGGCGAGGGGAAGATCTTCTTCAGCATCGTCGTCCCGCAGATCCGGGCGACGCTCATCACGGTCTTCATCACCGTGCTCATCGGGGTGCTCAAGACCTTCGACGTCGTCTACGTGGCGACCAACGGCGGCTTCGGCACCAACATCATCGCGCTGAACTTCTACCAGGCCCTCTACGTCGCGCGCGACGCCGGACAGGCAGCCGCCATCGTGGTGATCCTCATGCTGGTCATCGTGCCGTTCCTGATCTACCAGATCCGCCAGTTCCGGGCCGAGGAGGCAGCACGATGAGCCAGTCGACCACCGTCCCCCCGGTGTCCAACCCCGGGCAGGCGAAGGACCCCAAGACCCGCGCCCTGCCCCGCCGGAAGGCGTCCGGGGGCCACGGTGAGGACGCAGGTGCACCTGCTCCCCTGTGGGTGAAGATCGTGGTCACCCTGCTCTGCCTCGGGTGGATCCTGCCGGTC
>Ga0325403_1007054_pt1 | contig 10737 bp, 8 predicted proteins | sample PopdelMetagenome_19_FD_205665 | JGI IMG/M metagenome (GOLD analysis project Ga0325403, IMG submission 205665) | Populus deltoides microbial communities from Bellville, Georgia, United States - Xylem-PdKOR-R4 | ecosystem: Host-associated > Plants > Phyllosphere > Stem > Wood/Secondary xylem...
TTTACATTTAAGTACTTCAATAACTATTTTCCTAAAAAAAGAGAAATAGCCTTGCATGAAATTTTCAAGCTTTGACTTAGAGGAGCTAAATTGCTGAAATAAAAACTTGGATATCGGTTTAGATACTTCAGCACGTAATTTAGACTCGTTTCTTCACGAAACCTGTTTGCTGGCAGAATTCAGTTGTCATCTTTGAAAAATCATATCTCCCTCATATGACATTTTTTTTGGATGAATTTGGAGAGTTTATAGGAATTTGAGTCAGGAATCCAAAAAAATTTAGTTTGCATCAATTGAAATTATGTAGCTCCAATTATTCAAGTCGGAATGGCTGGAGGTCAACACTAGCAGATTGCGAGATTTGACTTTGAAGGCTGTGATTTCCATGCTCTTCCTTATTTTATTTTCTTACCTTAGATGCACATAAAGGTATGGATGTTAGCTTTTTAATGCCACTAAAATCACTTTATTTTAACCTCTAGAGCTCACGCTCTGCACAAAATATCGACTGAAAGTCAAATCTGCCAATTATCTTCAATTTACTCATTTTTGCATCTTTCATCCAAAAGTACCTTCAAAACATAAAATAAAGAATATCAAGACATTTTATATATAAAACATAAGTAAAACACTAGTTAAATTTTGATAAAACTAACAAATAATATGGTTGCATCAATATGCAGTGTTTGATAAATCATCATAGCCCTAGCATAAAATACATAGATTTGATGTCCCTAGCTGTAGATGTTTTAAATGATATATACGAGATTCAAAAGGTTGAAGTGTCGAAGTAGCCTTGTTCTTGGAGTGCTTTATACCATTAAAAGCAGATCATCCCTCCATTAAACAGGTTTTATTTGTTTTCTACGGCTTTATCTCTTGCCATTTAAGCAAATGAATAGTTATTAGTCACCGGAAACTTCTGCTTAAGGACTATACCTAGTGACAATTGATTGAGAGCTATAGCTAATTGGCTGAGGCTCGAGTTTTCTAACAATGACAGTATATACTAGTTGATACAAGTAGAGAGAGATATATTCATGGAACAGTGAGACTAATTTAAGCATTCAAATGACTGGTTTGATTGAAACCAAAGACACCCATAATTTTCTAGTTGTTGATTAATTGCATACAAATTTTGCCAATATATATGTAAAAGGCAAGTACATTGATTGAAAAAAAGCATTTAACAAATATATTTTTATGGGTCCAACACTCCCTGGAAGAGGAGATGACTCGAGGCAAAGGGCAGGTACGTTGAAACATTGAAAACAAGCAAATCCTAATCCTAATAAATTATATTATGGTTGGAGGGTAACCTTCTTCTCAACTAAAAATCGTTTAGAAATAATTATAAGAGCTGTAGCTCAACTGATTATATTTTAGATTTGTTTTCTAGAAGTTATTGATTCGAGTCTTATAAACCTTAAATCACTAGAAGTTTATATGATCTTATAGTTAATATAATATACTTAAAAAAAATATAATCTTGATTGACACACAAACTTACTCGGAGAGATTCATTGTTAAAGAAAATAACAAGTATTGTTAGAAGTAACAATCAATACCTTATGTTAAACTTAAACTTGGAACAAAGAATAATGGATAAGATGTGACGTAGGAGTTTAGTAACACATTCTATAATATTGAAGAAAGCTTAGAGTTGAGATTTGACACATTCATAATTTAGTATAATGGATAAGATGTAACGTAGGAGTTTAGTAACACGTTATATAATATTATTGAAGAAAGCTTAGAGTTGAGATTTGACACATCCATATATAATTTAGTTTAATTTTCATGAAAAGTAATTTTTTAAATTTTTCTATATTTATTTATCATTAGAAAAATTAGTTAATGGAAAATAGTTTCCAGTCAAAAAGAAATTCCGTTTAGTTTTCAGAAAAAAAAATTTTTTGGACGAAAAATACTTTCTAGAAGTTGTGAAAAATTTAGAAATGTCTTATTGTTTGTTGATTATATCAAATTTCATCCTCAAACTTTTGATTGCTATATATTTTGTTTTGAATCTTTTTTTTCAATTTCATCCCATAGAATTTGATTTAATTTTATTTTTATATTAACTTTGGTTCTTATTTTTATGATTGTTATTTGCTTTTCTCTTATTATTTTTTTAATTAAAATTTTTTAACTATCAAATTTGGTACCCATTCTTTTGATTGTTATTTATTTAATTTGAAATAATTTATGAAATTATAATTATAATTATTTTAATTTAATTTCATTATCTTTCAACTTTTTTATCTATTAGATTTGATTTCTATTATTTTGATTGCTATTTATTTTATTTTATTTGAGATCATTTATGAAATTAGATTTTTTTTTCAATTTCATTCTCATTCAACCTTTTAATTTGTAAGATTTGTTCCTTATTATTTTAATAAACTTGAAAAAAACATTAATAAGTTATTTTCCAGCTTATTTTTAAAGACATAATCAAACATTGAAAAGTGTTTTCCAACTTATTTTTTATAATACTATCAAATATTGAAAAATAATTCACTTTTTAAAAAATCTACTTTTTTAAAATATCAGTTTTAAATAAAACTATTTTCCAGCAAACAAACAACCATAACATCCATAAATTTTTATATAGAACGACGAGAACATACATAATAAATATATAGGTGATAAACGATCACCGCCTACATGTTTGTTTTGGTGATGAAAAGTAGGTTTTTAGGTGACATTTATTTTTATTTCTTGCCAACAATGCTTTATTATGCAGCGAGAGAGACAAGCAGAAATGCCATTATCCAAGGATGGAATTGCATCATAAAATCAATCCTTGTCTGAAAATTCATCCAATTACTTGAAATTCGTAAAATTATTATTATTATATTATTCCATTTGGCTTCACTATTCATGTGGGATTTCGATAACATTTTTCCATGGTTTACAAGAGATTTTTACTGATAAAAGGTAAATGGACTGTTGTTCGCTTTTCAGGGTTGAAGATTGAGATTTCCCCACCTCGAAGTTTTTCACTCACTGTGATATCAGGTTACATTTTTGTGAGCTCTCTTCCTCGGTTCAATTTTAGCATAAAATCTTGAGTGATGCCGGAAATTCTTTTCTGCATGGTGCATTATTCATATACCACCATCGATCATAACTAGATGTGTTTGGTTTGCAGGGTTGTAGCTTATGTTCTCTTCATCTGTATGTGTCCTATCTATGGCTGAGCAGAGCATCAGTCTGGCAGTGAACCCAGCAACTGCTGAGGTTGATGGAGGTGATTCAAGAGGAGGAGAGTGTTTGGTAATATTTATTTTTTATAATTTTTTTATTTAAAAATATATTAAAATAATTTTTTTTTTATTTTAACAGGAGATAAGAAAGAAAATTCTTCAAGTCATGATTTGTAAATATGGGAGGCAACATGCATTCGAGAAGAAGGCAAGGTGTCCATTTCCAAGAAGGATAATAAAGAAACCACCAGATGACCAAAGTTTGGCAGTCTCCGACAGAGGAAAAGAGGACATCAGTGGTTGAAGGCCAAGCCTAGTCCCATTTCCAAGTAATAGTCCCGAGATCATCAAGCGAGAAGTGTCAACCAAATCAGTTTTTAGCCAAACTCCACCGTTCACAGAAGTCCTGGCCAAGAGGATGAAGCCAACAGGTTTATTAGCGAAGTCTTTTGACAGCCGATGCTCAATGTTGAGAGAAGTTCTGGCTAAGAAAAATTCATCAGTTCTGTTGTCTCTGACAAAATCATTCGTTGGGAAAACTCCTGTTTCAAGAGGAGTTCTGGTCAATAAAAAAACAATGACACAGGAAGGGTCGACTAAATCAGCTGACAGCCAAGATTCCGGGTCAAGTGAAACTAGGACGAGGAAGAAGACATCAGCTGCGTGGAGTTCAGAGGTCAAGTCATCAACCAAATCCGTTGGCATCCAAGGTTCAGGATTAAGTGGAATTCAGACAAAGACGAAGACTTCAGCCGTTGGGAGGAAGAAGAATTCAGGGGTCAAGTCACCCCCAAGCATCACTATGCAGGATTTAGCATCATCTTCTGAAAAACCGAAGGTCTCTCTGAAACAAGTGTTGTCGAAATCTGAAGAACTGAACTCATCTGCGAAACAAGCTAGTTCCTTAAATCCAAAATTGTCTTCTCCTGATGCTTCAAGAGTTTTAGGTGACAGTGACATCAATATCAAACAGAGGAAGGGACATCCAAAATAGCTGCAAAGAAAGTACAAGCATCCCCAAGGGCTTCATTTTCTCCTAGAAGATCAGTCAGTGGTGTTGCTAGAGGACTAGCGTCCCCACGAGCTTCATTGTCCCGTAAACCTTCTCTTATTAGAGTTGCAAGCCTAAATGCAAAGAAGCACAGGGGCTTGAAACTCACTCCTCGGACTAAAGAAACTAATGCTAAGCAGCTCAAGATTAAGAATTCTGATCCTGTTCAATGCAGTGACAAACTTAAAGAATCCAAAGGCAACATGGTCCAGGGGAAAACGTTGCATGTCATCAAGATGGAAGCTGACAACAAACATGTGGAGTCTGATTGTAGATCCTAAGAAAACTTAGTGAGAATTCGTTTTCTTGTTTCTTGATTAATTACTTTAGTGTTATTTTAATTACTAGTATCAAACTGAATTTTACGGTACAAATATTTTTATAAATCTTATCAAGTTCATTTTGAGAGTCAAAGATTAGAGAAGAAAAAAGAGAAAAACTATTTTTTTTCAAAGTAAAATTTTTTTTCCTCTAGTAGATTATGTTTCTATATATATATAAGTAGAGGAAGCAGTTACTTCTTCTAATAACTCCTCTAAACATTTGGACCAAGCTCATCCCTCATAGGCAGACCTGACCTAATCCAATAACTAACATTCATCACTCACCCATGAAAGACTGGATTTATCTAATACATTATATTTTAAACTTGCACAAGAATTTCATACTAGATGAATGGACTGTACAACCTAAAGCACATAGTGAAAAGGAGCTCCAATATAGAAACCTAATACAGGTCATATAAAAGACATCAACCTCATAATTAGTTACTCCTTAAAGGGTATTATTATACCTCCAAACATTTTTAGTTACGCATGACTAAATATAATTCAATCCCTCAAGAATTTCATACTCAATCCATCCTTACAATTACAAGTATTCTAAACCATATCAAATTTATTCGAGTGATATGATTTCGGTTGATGAATACAAGTAATAAGTGTAGAACTAAAATTACTTTTTATTTTGCACTCATATCAATCAGATCTGAATTAACTCACTTTCTTAGGAGTATTCCTTTAAGTCGAATAATTTCATAAGCATAGGATATACTCCTAAAGTAGCAATTATTTATACATCACCTCATTACACAGTCAAAAATCACAAAGGGTAAGATTTTAAGATCTTAGATATGATCTCTAGGACACATAATACAAAAGCAGGGATTCGTTCTTTATTCCTGTAATGGTCATTAACAAATGTAGTATGAAATACTTGCTATAGTGGAGCTTACTCTTTTCTTTTCTAAAGACAAAGAGTGTATGTTATTGCTCTTCTTGCTAGGGAAAAACACCATATGGATCTTAGTTTTGTCGCCAAAAAAACATAGACTTCAAATAAAAAATTCTCATTTGCTTACTATCATTAGTGGCAGATGAATAATTTCATTCTTGGCTTCAATCATAATAGACACATGAATTGTGAGAATTCATTTATGTTGATTATTTTATTTCAAAACCTCATCGTAGTCCTAACCAAGGTGACTTTTTAATAATTATTTTGAGTTAAACTACTTTCATTGCGCCCAAGTTGCTTATTGAGCATTAAAACTCAAATAATCTCATATTTACTCACCTTACAAGCGCTAGAGGTGATTGCTTATATGAGTGAGCCAATTTAAGTCTATCGATATATTTTAACAAATTATCCCCAATTTATTTCATAAAACAAATAATGAATAACATGACATACTTATAACATTTATTCATTATTCAATCATTGTAAGCCTTCATATGATCCTTAAAATTAATTATATTGCTAATTACATTCTACATAGGCCAAGGGATCTCACATGTCTAATAAATGCATCCCTTCTTATTGGTTTTGTAAGTGGATCTGCAACTATAGATTTTGTAGAAATGTGTTTTAGGATCATGTCATGTTCAATAATTGTTTCTCTAATGTAGTGATATCTTATCTTGATGTGTTTGATCTTTCCATGGTATTTTGAATCTTTAGCCACAGCTACTGTAGCAGTGTTATCACAGTAAATTATCACTAGGTCTAATGTTGATTTGATAATTTTCAAATGTTACAGGAAAGTCTTTACCCAAACAGCATCTTGTGTTGCTGCGGAACAAGCTACATACTCAGCCTCTATAGTAGATAAAGGCTATGCAAGATTGTTTCTTACTCCTTCATAATATTGCACTATCATTAAGCAAGAAAGCATATCCTGAAGTTGATTTGGATTGGTCGACATCTCCTCCTCAATCAGCATCAGAGTAACCAATCAATCGTAAGTATTTCTTTTCTTAGTAATATAGCATGTAATTCAAAGTTCCTTTTAGAAATCGTAGAATCCTTTTTACTACCATCTAGTATTTCTTACCAGGTTTTGATTGATATCGGCTAACTAATCTAATGGCATAACATATATCAGGATGTGTGCACATTATTGCATACATCAAACTACTGACGGCACTGGCATAAGGTACTCTGGACATTTTCTTTTTCTTCTTCTAAAGTCTTGGGACACATATCACGGCTCAAGCTCAAGCTCAAGCTTTTATCAATAGAGGTGTCTATTGGTTTGCTATCTTGCATGTGGTAGCACTCTAACATCTTTTTAATGTAAGTTTTTTGAGTTAAACTAAAAAGCTTTTTAGCGCAATCTCTTATGATTTTCACACCAAGAACATAGCTAGCCTCACCCATGTCTTTCATTTCAAAGTTTGATGATAACCATCTTTTAGTAGTTTCAATCATCTCTTTGTTATTTCCAACTATTAAGATGCTGTCTACATATAAGAACAATATTATAAAACTATTGTTAGAATGTTTTAAATACACGCAATGATCTTCTTCCATCATTGTAAAACCATCCTTACGGATATCTTAATGAAACTTAGCGTTCCATTGTCTAGAAGCTTGCTTAAGACTATATATGGATCTTTTAAGCTTGTAAACTTTAAGCTCTTGTCCTTTAATCTCAAATCTTAAAGGTTAATCCATATAGATCTCCTCATTTAGTTCTCCATTAAGAAATGCAGTTCTAACATCCATTTGGTATAACTCTAAGTTCATATTTGCGATTATAGCTAAAATAAGATGAACTGAAGTAATCCTCACAACTGGTGAGAATATATCTTCATAATCAATTTCCTCTTCTTGAGTGCAACCTTTTGTTACTAGTTGAGTCTTATAACATTTTATTGACCCATCTGCTTTACATTTAATTTTAAAAACCTATTTATTTTCAATGGATCTTTGTCCTGATGGTAAATTAACCAAGTCTCAGACTTGATTAGATTTTATCGACTCTATTTTTTTCTTCCATAACTTTAATTCATTCTCTTATTTTAGGACCAGACAAAGCATGCCTGAATGTTTTAGGCTCTTCACCATCTTGTGGAGAAATCATGAATGCTTCCTCTTCAATCTCAAACTGATGACGAGGAATTGGTTCACGAATGCTTCTATGAGGTTGAGATTGTGCATGATCTTGCTCCATGAGAGTAGGGATAGAAAAAATGTCACTCCTATTATTTCCAAGAGGATTAAGAGTTTCTTCTAAGTCCTCTACTGAATGGCTTGTTGTGCCATAGTCTAGATTTTTCATTTCATATAATTGAAAAGCTTTATTAACCTCACCTGTCGTTGGAAAATCCTTTCCTAAGAATATAACATCACGAGATTCAATCTCCGTCACTCTTCCACAAGTTTTTTCACCAATAAATACAAATCATTTGGAATGGTCAAAATATCTTATAAAGATACACTTCTTCCCCCTATGACCAAGTTTTTCATATTCATGAGAATTATTGTGAATATAAGCTGCTCACCCCCATTGATGCAAATAACCTAGATTAGGTTTGTCATTATTTCATAGTTCATACAGGATGAATGAGATAAATTAAGTATATAGGTAGCAGTTAACAATGTATCTCCCCAAAAAGAAATTGGTAAGTTAGTATGCGTCATTATTGACCTAACCATGTCAAATAAGATCATGTTCCTCCTTTCTGCTTCACTATTTTGTTGTGGAGTATAAGAAATAATTAGTTGTTTAGTTATACCCTTTTCATCATATTTTTTTTAAAATTGTTTTGATAGGTATTCACGTCCTTAATCAGTTCTTAAAGCTTTGATTTTTCTGCTTAGTTTACTCTTCACCAGATTGGTGTATCGAATGAAGCAATCTAATGCTTGAGACTTATATGGGATTAAATAAACATGACCAAATCAGGTGAAATCATCTATAAACATGATAAAATAATTCACACCATGTCTTGCCTTCACATTCATTAAGCCACAAATGTCTGAATGAAAAGGCTATAATAGACTACTGGCTTTTTTAGCTTTGCCAAATGGTAATTTAGTTGTTTTTCTAGCAAGGCAATACTCATAAACGAGCAATTCTTCTTTAGTAAGTGATCCTAAAAGACCAATTCTTGTCAAACTATGTAATCAGTCTTGCCCAATATGTCATAATCTAGCATGTTAAGTTATAATATTACTATTATTAGTAGTGTTGGAATTTTAAACAGTATAAATAGAAGCATCATCATCAATAGATATATTAACGATGTCTAACACCATAAAATCATTTAATACAAAACCAAAATAAAAAAAATTATCCAGATATATTTTCACACAATAACCAATAACAATAATATAAAAGTCCAATTGTAGTAAAGTAAGAACAAACACAAGATTTCATCAAACTTCAAGAACATAGAATACATCATGAAGATAAAGTGTATGATCACCCCGCAAATCCAGTTTGCAGGTATCAATCCCAAGCATAGCAGCAGAAGCATTATTCCCTATATATATGTATCTACTTCCCTTTGGAATTTGATGAAATTCCACAAAGGTTGTTCAATCCCTTACTATGTGGTCAGTTGCTCTTGACTTTACAATCCAAAAAGGAACAGATTCAGCAAACATTAAATAACTGCTAACGCATAAGTTAGAGGGATGATTATGGTTAAACATTACCTTTGGCTTAGTGCAATCACGAGCAAAGTGACCAGGTTTATCACAATTAAAATAATTCATATTCTTGTCTTTCTTATCGTTGTGTTTCCAACACTTGTGCTTATGTCCACTGTTATTTTTTTCTATTCTTTTTTTACCATATTTGGGATATTTTCCCTTGCCCTTTTTATATTTAGAGTCATATGCTTTTTACATCTTAGTCTCATATATGAAAGCCTCGTTTACAGGCTTCTTAGCGTGAGGTCGATCTTCTTTAAGCTTAATATGACAAGCAACATCATCAAATGTCTTCATGTTGTCAATATAGGTAAGGTTAACACGCATGTGTTCCCCATTGCTTGGCAAAGAACAGGTCATAACTTGGAGTTATTGTTCATCAATCATCTCATGTCCAACACCCTTTAATTCATTAATCATATTAGACATGATTGTAAGATGCTACCTCATCTTCTGATTTGATGTTTCTTATAACCATTAAATTTGAGGAGTTAACCGATGAAGTGTAGTATTAGAGGTTTCCCCATACTAAATCTTCACTACATCCCAAACTTATTAGGTTGAACGATGCCTTTCAAAACGCGACATTATATCATTTCTCATGCTATTCAATATTAGAATGTGAGCTATATGATCCTTGTGCTTATAGGTTTGATATGCTTCCATATCAAGTCTGTGTTAGGTAATGTTTTCTTGTTCAGGTTCAACCATCAGTTGTGTGATTGTTTCTAGTATTTCTTGCTCTTCTAGGAGATACTCAATTTTACGATGCCAAACATCGTAATTCTTTTCACTTAATTTGTCTTCATTGTTCAAATCAGCAATAATACTCTTAAATACAACCATATTCATTTAAAGCAACCTTGCAAATTATGAAGATATTAACTGACACGATTACTTGTGTCATATATTTCAAAGTTTTCAAATGTGGTAAATCAACTGCTAAATCTACTTCAAATGGCAGTTGACGTCAAGATTTTACAAAAGAGTCTTTCTTATTAATGATAGAAAACAATATTCTAACCAAATTATAATTATTTATTTTCCAATGCACTTCTTTGAATTTAAATGACAGTACATCAAATATAGTTTTGTAAATCCAAGACTCAAAATAAATATTCTTTCAAAACATAATGTACAACAAACGTATGCAATAATAGATGTATTGCACAAAAATAAAAGAAGACATATATTAAAATCATGTCTGATACCAATGTAGATCTTAAGAAAACTTATTTGTGATGTAAGAATTCATTTTTTTTTATCTCTGGATATTACTTCTAAGCCACTTCAATTATTAGAATCAAAATGATATTTCATAGTACAAATATCTTTGTAAATCTTGTCATGATAATTCTGAGAGTAAAATATAAGAGAAGAGAAAAGAGAAAAAACTATTTTCTTTCAAAATAAACCTTTTTTTTAATGGGTTATGTTCCTATATATATATATTGGTTATTGGGTTAGGTCTATATATATATATATATATATATATATATATATATATATATATATATATATAAAAAATTTTTT
>Ga0325403_1007057_pt1 | contig 10737 bp, 7 predicted proteins | sample PopdelMetagenome_19_FD_205665 | JGI IMG/M metagenome (GOLD analysis project Ga0325403, IMG submission 205665) | Populus deltoides microbial communities from Bellville, Georgia, United States - Xylem-PdKOR-R4 | ecosystem: Host-associated > Plants > Phyllosphere > Stem > Wood/Secondary xylem...
TTTTTTTGACATCTTTAGATTATCTTAAATGTTCTAATATAAAAAGTAATTTTTTTAAAATAAAAAATAATATTTTAATATATTTTTAAACAAAAATAACTGTAAAAATATAAACTATTCCAAAAACCTCTTTCAGCCTCCTTACCAACAGCCAGCTACCAGGATCGGAACGCTGTAGTGACGTGGAGGACCGCAAAACAAAGTAACTCGGCGTTAAATCCTTCTAATGACATCCACCTGTCCATGATTTGCAAAGACGGACTTCAAACCCAAATTATATCAAATACAGAACAGACAGAGAGACAAATGAGCGTTTCTTTTTTTGTCCAAAAAAAGCTTATACAATAATAATAAAAAAAACATTTCGATTCCGTCGAATAAAAAGAGAAAGCACCAGAACACAAATTACATAATACTTTTCACATTTCCATCTCGTGCCGCTTCTAGGCGGTTTTGAGCTCTTTCGGTTTCGAACATTCGGTCGAATTTCCTTCCACACACACTCTCTCTCTCTGGGGTCAGAATCAGATCTTCTTTCTTACGCCGCACTATCGCCATCTCTCTTTGTATCTGTCTATTTCTATTTCTCACTTACTGGATCGTGGTTTGATTTTGTTTTTGTTTTTGTCAAGCTACAGGCTTTGCAGATCGGTTTCATTTCAAGCTATCTGGATTTTTTGCCGATGAACGAGGTTTTTTTTTTTTTTTTTAAATACCCCTTTTATTAACTTGCTTACTCTTTTGTTTACTGGTCTGTTTGGTTCTCGGGAAAACGAAGGAAAATATTATAAATTGATTTTTATTTTCATTTTTTTAGCTCTTATCTGTTATCTTTTGCCTTTCCTTTTTAGTGGATACGTTCAAACTTAGGCTAACTTGATGATTCTTTTTCTTGCAAAAAAAATAAAAAAAATAATTTTGATAAAATAAAATTAAATGCAATTCTTATTTTAAGAACTGACATTTTTGAGCAGCCAACAGAGATTTTAAATTATTTTTTTGAATTTCAATTTCGGATGAATAACACTTAAACTCGAAGTTGTGCTGTTTGTTTGTTTGATTTTTTTTTTCTAATATATATTTTCATTTGCTTGCTTGGGTAGTGTCTATAACGAGCTTGCATGATTGGATGCTAGGTTTAAGAGAGTTTTCCACTGCATTTGTCTCTGTCTCGTAATCATCTACTTGTTTTCCATTGCTTTATTGTTCTTTACAACTTGCTGCACCATTTTATGTACATACAGATTTGTCACTTTGCTTCTTTATTTTTGAATGATTCTCTTTGGGGCAGGCTTGGTTTATTTGTAATGAGTTTGTTTATAATTAATGACTATATTGGCTGTGATGATACCTAATCAAGTAAATAAATAAAAGTGAGTTTCGAAAAGAACATAGACTTCTCAACAACAACAACAGAGCCTCAATCCCAAACTAGTTGGGGTCGGTTACATGGATACTTGTGTGCCATTCCAATCAATCATATACCAAATCCACCAGAATATAGACTTCTTGTTGATTACAATTAATCTATAGGTAGTTTGGTTTGGTGGCAGAGTATAGTGGCATTAAAAAAACATAGAGGGACGAGAAATAGCATATATTTTGGTACATTGGATTTGCAATTGGATTATGAATTTATCAAGGTACTCGTGGGCTGCGGCTATCCTTTTGATCCTGTTTGGCATTGTTGAGGAGCAAGTTGTTGAGTGCCTGCATTAGAGGGACAACAGTTTCTCTTTTCCCAAGTCTGCTTATGGTAAGTGAGAGGCATTGTAGCAGGATAGTGTCCCCTGGCATTTGAAAAGGACAGTTAGTAGAGCTTTGATATTCGAGAAACTCCAATCTAGTACTAGGCCAGCATTCTGTAATTAATGGGAGGATGCAATGCTCAAAGAAACTCTAAAATATACATGCTATAAAAGTAGAAAAATATATTCTGTTTGTGGTTAGAACTGAAGTGATGGGTATAACTGGCAGGTATGTCTATACTATGCAACTCGTGATTGTCAAATGAGTGATTAGCTTACATTTCAGAAAACCTAGCTTAGAAGATACCAACTCTCTAAAAGTGGAAACGGTTTCATAACTAATATGTGCAAGATTTGTTGAATGGGGCACATGCTTATTCAGCATCTCTAGCACCCTATATTGGGTCTTTTTACTTTATGTTGATTGCTTAATTCTTGAAATTATATTATTGACATGCAATTTTCATGTGGATTGTCAAATCAGTCATTCTCTTTGGTCTTTTTTTACTGGCAGCAGATAGTAATTTCTGTTATTTTTTCCTCAGTTTTTATTCTAGGAACTGAACAAAGCAGTGTTGCATGTTTGGCAATGAGAATTTATGCCTAGGATGGATGGGTTGGATCGAGAAGCGCATTTTCCAAAGAAGTTTGCTAGTATGAAATGTCAAAGGGTGAGAAATTTTTGTTATTAGTGTTTCTTTCTACTGTCATAATATTGTTCTCTGAAATGCTTGGAATCATTCTATGCTGAAGGATATTTCCCCATCCATTTTCTCTGGTTGCTATGTTGAAGGTGATGATTTACTAGATAATCTGGACTAATTACAAAGACAGAAGAGGTTGGCTACGTGTCAGTCAAACTATTGGATTTAGGTTTGGAAAAAATAGTCAATGTTTTACAGAAATTAAACAGTTAGTGGGTTACTGTTTTTCAATATTTCTTCAAATTGGTGATGTGGGCAGTGGGCTCCTCTCCATTAAATGTGCTGATGTCAAAATCAAATGATACAAAGTGTTTGTGGTTGGGAAAATCTTTGTACCTTGCTCGGCTGACCCTTTTGGATTCAACAATTGCTGGACAGACATTTTGTTGTTATATGGGAAAAGTGATTTTGTTGAGGCTGTGTGTGATATTGTGTGTGTATTTGACGTGTTGGTTGGTATTGTGCCATTTTAATTGATGACGGGAGGTGTGTTGCAATACGATTTTCTTGATGGTTTCATTCTGTTCATCATGGCATATAGGTGACATACTTTTGGAATAAGCCTTCTGTAATATTATGTATTTTTCCTTGGTTCATGGTTTTGCTGATGTTTCTTGTTAACAGGCTATTTTTCTCATACAAGTAATTCTGCATCTTTTTTTCCCCTAAAAAATCCGTGTCAATGTTGTCGTTACAACAGTTTCTTATTTTCTTTTGTTAGGTAAACGTAGATGATTCCTTTGCTCCTGCATTAGAAGATGAAGCAATTGAAGTGCAGCACTTAGTTGCGGAACCTAAAACTGATCATGTTTCAGTAGATGGTGTGTTATGTTTGGGCAAGGAGAAGTCATCAAAATGCTCAGAGACAGATGGTTTTTCATATGGATTTAATGATGGCATGAGAAAAAATATTGGTAATTTTCTAACTGCTTATTGCTTTCTTTCTGCTGATGCTTTTTTTTTTTTTTTTTGTAAAAACTACTTTATGTCTCCAGTGTGTGCACACACACATGCATGTGTGTAAAGTATGTGACCAGTACATGGGAATTAAAAAAAGATGGTTCCTTTTTTTTCTAGTGTGATAAAAGATGGCTAGGAAGTTCTTGCCTGTTTTCCTTGGGGTTCTGAATACCCAATCCCAAAGTGAATCTTTATCCTGTCTAGACCAGGAATATCTTAATGTTGCGAATGCTGAGGTAAAAAAGCAGAGAACTTCAGATGATATACTCATACTGAAAAATTGTATGTTTTGTGGATGAGGTCATTATTCAAAGTTGAGACATTCAGTTAGGAGTTTTCTGTGACTTGGTTTGTCCTGGCTGTCCACCTGTGCATCCTTCACTCAAAAGCATTTTCTGCCTTACTTTCTAAACATGCCTCTGCATTGTTACATTATGTGTTCTCTAAAATCTTAGATATGCTTCGACTAGAATCTTGTATATAAACCTTTCATTAATGTTACGAACACTAGTGGCTTTTCTGGATTTTTTGTCTACTTTAATATTTGAAGGTATTCCATTAGTCTTTTTAATGATGATGACCTTTTTTCTTTGGGGCTGTTTGCTTAGGTGGGCTGCATTCAAATATTACTCAAGGACCAGATGACTTAGATCTTGGAGTATGTGCTTCTCCTTGTCAATACTTGTTGTTTCAAAATCCCTTTTATCCAACTCTTTTTTCTTCATGAAAATAAGTGTATTCTCTTGTTCCTCATGCTAAACTTACAACATTTTGTGCTTAGCTTTATACTTCTTTATCTCTGGTAATAATTTTATGGGCATCATGATCTTCTGATGAACTACTTTTTAGTAGGTTCTTGATGGATTCCTGGATGAAGTTGACGAGGTGGATGATATTCATGCAGCTAATGATTTCTCCGGGGCATATGAAGATTTTATTTTGGGTAAATCTCGTGGCTTAAACACCTAATGATCCTCAACTGAGTGTCAATTTTGATGCATTGATTTAAATATTTGTATGGATTTTTTCTTTTTTGGAACTGTTGAATGCAGATATTGAATTAGCTGAGAAGGTGTCTTACCTGGATTATACTCCACGTGGAGGATCACGGTTAAGAAACTCAAGTTCAGAAAGTCAATCCCCTGGATGCAGTGGAAGTAGTAATGGTGCTGTTGGGATGTCAGAATCGTCAACAGCAACTATTCCAAAATTTGAAAGCAAAAATGGTTGGCATCACAAGACAGTCAAATGTAAATTACGTTGCTCTTCTGGTGACAAATGGAATAGTCAAGAACCAGGTGAGGATAGTATGTGCCCCACTTCAGATGATATAGAGGATCTTGATGAGTTGGATGATGATGCAAAGCCTTTGATAAGTCTCGTATGTGGTAAAAATGCAAAGAAAGTTGTTCAAGCTGCCAAAGCTGGTACAACAGTCAGACAGAAGAGGTTGCGTAAGCCTACAAAGAGGTACATTGAAGAACTTTCAGATCCCAAGTCAAAACATGTGATGGAAAGAAAAAGTGATTTGTCTGCCACTTTGAAGGATAAACGCCCAAAGATCAGATCTCATGATGAACTTCATAGTGGGGGAGCATTGACACGTACTCCCAAGGAGCCTTATAGTGAGAATATTACTCAAGCAACATCTAAAGGCACTGATGAACCCTTACATCTAAGGTCAAAGCCTGTCTCTGAAAGACGAACAAATCCTTCATTTATTTCAAAGGGTAGACGCTGGAGTATTAGATCTCAGAATGAACCTTATCAAGTGAGAGCAGTGAAATTTGCTCAAAAGGAGTTGTCCTTAACTGGACCCAGTGCTCAAGCACCATTTGAATCTCGACCACGGAGAGGGCGTCCAAAGAAATCCTTGCCTCTTTCGGTAGGGAAACAATTCTCATCTTCTTGAACCTATTCTGTTAGTTCGTTGAAATGGAAATCCTATACCCTCTCACTCTCTTGCATTCATTTGTGTGCCAAATGTCATGTGTTTGCATGTATCTATGACTTACATTTGGCAGTTTGCAAGTGTGCATGTGGCAGCTTTTGAACTGAATGCGTGGATATGCCTTTCATAGACTAAAAATTTCTGTTGCTTGTGTTTTCACTCCTGGCTTTATAACCCAACTCAATTCGGCGTTTCCAAGCTTGAGTTCTCAACGAGATGGGGTCCTTTCTATCTATTATGTTCTGCTTTTGGTTATGACAATTTTGATTTTGATGGAAACGGTGGTTAGTTTTGTGCTGGACATCAACTTACTGCAACCTTTCCTTCCTCGTGCTTGAGGATAGTCGTGCATCAGCCGCAACAGAGGTGGAATCTCTTCTGGAAGCATATACACTGGAGATATTTTCCTACAATGAAATGCATCTTTTTATTATACACTGCTGAGCATCAATGCACTGCGAGTGAAAGGTTAAAGATTCAGAAATCAGATGAAAAGATTGTCACCTGATATTTGGTTAATTAAAACTTATCTTGAGCATCGAATTCACTTTTCCCTTTTGATCATGAATTTCACTTAGAAATACCCTTGATTGGTAAGAGTTTTTGAATTTTTATACTATCCTTTGCCATTCCTGAACAGTTTCTTGAATCCGAAGATGATGAGTCTGAAGATGACTGTGTTAAGAAAAGAACATGTAAGAAGAGCAATGACAGAAGGAAGCATCAAAGAATGTGGACCACTCCTGAGGTGATGAAGTTGATTGATGGTATTGCTCAGTATGGAACTGGAAGGTGGACTGATATAAAGAAGCTCATGTTCTCATCAACTGCTTACCGAACTCCAATAGATCTGAGGGTACTTTCAAGCACTTCATCCAATTAAAGAAGTCCACCTGTTTCATGATTCCAATCTGGTTACTAACAGTAAGCTCTGCAGGACAAATGGCGGAATCTTTTAAGAGCTAGCGGTGCGCAGAAACGAAAATCGAACAAGAAAGAGGTTAGCTTTTTTTTTTTTTTTCCTGCTGGAGATTTGTCTTTGAGTGGAGCTTCTGCTTTCCATTAATTAGATTGCCTTAATACGAGTGCAACATGATTGTTTGAGTATAGTAGCCAAATTAGTGGTTAACTAGTATCCATGATATCTTTAATCCATTTTTTCTTACATGCCTACGGGAATTTCATGATCCAAAAACTGAATAAAAATAGAACACTAACCAGTTAGTTTTCTGCATTCCATTTATTAATAATTGATTATATTTGAGGTTTACCTGATTGGCTGTGGTTCTTCTCAATTTGTTGAGGCTTGTAGTTCCTCAAGCTCATCTACATTTAATCAATTGGAAAAAATTGTGCTGGCTTCCAAAATCAAATGAAGCGTCAATTCAAAATATTGTTGTGCTTAAAATCCATAGTTGACTTTGAAGAAACTTGTGTTATATTATCCAGTGAATGTATTCAAGGTTTCAAATGTCAAGTGGCTAGGTGTTTAATGAGTTTTAACTAGTTAATTATTCATCTTGTGGATCATTGTTTTCCGTAACTTGTATCGGACAGCACCCATGTATTGAATTTACTAGGGTGGCACTCACTGTTCTGCATCTATTGTGCCACTTATGTGTGGAAATGGAGGCAGGATTGGTAAATTTTACTAGGGAGGTAAAAAGTCAAACTGCCATCAGTGTTTCTATTGCATAGTATTTGTAAGCATATGGTGTTAATTCTGGCTCTTGGTCTAGGTGGACAATAGGTCAGGAATCTATGTTAAATGCATCCGAGATGTGGAATTGAATGAGCAATACAATATTTTGTGTGTTTTAAGCACACTATTGTGTGTGTTGAAATGCATGTCATTCAGTACGGACATGACCGCTTGATTAAATGTCCATGAATTGTGAACTCTTTTTTGGTGCTACTGCAAGAATAATTGCTAGTATTATGGTAAAAGTTAATATAGTATATTATACAAAGGTGGGGAGCAACAAAATTGGTGTGGTTGATGCAGGTTAAGGAAAAGCTGAAGGATGTGGTGCGTTCATTACCAAGTTCTGTGTTTCGCCGTGTCCGTGAGCTAGCTTCCCTTCATCCATATCCAAGGTTTAGTCCTGGTGGGAGATACATCCGCAGAAAGAACTGAACTTTCTTCATCGATCCGTCCTAAATCATAGGAGGGGATTTAGTTTTAAAAGGCTGGATATCGTTAGTCTCTCTTTTCCTACTTTTCTGGCCGGGCACATGCTCACCTTACTCACAGATCTTTAAAAATATTTGATCACAGAATTTGATGATTGTTTTCCAATGTTGTGACAGTGGGCCCAAATTTTCAATTGTAATAGGGGCTGGAAGGCATGCTGGTCTCGGAACCAGTGTTCTTTCGCAATGCCTTTCATGTAGAAAACTTTGGTTGCTTTGTCTCAGATTATCGCCCCTTGTGCATAAAGTGTTCTAAGGGGAGCCGATTTGAGGTGCCTCCCTGCAATCTTATGCTAAGCAGGTAGTAGTTTATCATGTTTTAGGTTTCTTGTGTTTGAATAGCATCTTTGGGTAACCTGTGATGTGTTGCCGACAACCCAGTCATCCGTTATCCTAATGCTCTGCTGATTGATAGTGAGGTACACAACATAATTGAAGAATAGCGGTGATAATTTACTCGAAAACAACCAAACCAATTATTTTTTAAAATATTTTGAAACCAGTTCAAAATGATCAATTTTCGGTTTGGTTTAGTTAATTTATATAAAAAACCAGAAAAACCGAAATCAAAGGCGTTGCTACTCATCCACGGGGAATGCTTTTTAAGCTCATACCAGGAAATTCCATATTAATAGAATTCTTCCATTAGAGCGAGTTCGGTCAGATCAAGCTATTTTGGCTTGGGGCAGGGGCGTAGCGAGCAGAAAATTCCCTGTCAGACAAAGCTCTATAAGGTAACGGTGGCTATGAACAAGCACATGGACTTTAGACAGACAAGGCTGAAGAGGAAACAAGGGAGCTCACTAACAAAGTGCTTGACGAGATTGGCGTGGATGTTTCATCTTCGTTTTTTTCAGCTCCAAAGGGTCAGATCGCATCAAAGAATGCTCCTCTACAAGTCCTGAATCTATCAATGTTGAGGATCTTGAGAGAAGATTGGTCTCTTTTCTATGCATTGGATCTGTAAAACTTGTAGCCGTGACACTTGGAGTAGAATCTTAATGAGTGCTAACTCTTCCACTCATTTGATCTGGATTGATTTAGATTAAAGGTCAAATATGGAAGGGAGGGGGCGACTAGTTTGCAAGCTTTGGAGTGAGGTGGAAGGTCCGGTACGGGAGGGGCGGCTGGTTTGCTAGATGAAGATTGAAGGAGAGGGAGGGGGCAGCTGGTTTGCTCGGGAACTAGGGCTAGAAAGACAATTTTTCTATTTATTACTCTTGGTTTTTTAAGTTATATTTGAATCGGTTGAGCTCAATTCGGTTATTTTGGTTTCAGTTTTATAAAATTAAAACTAACTGAATTGAATATTTTTTTTTAAAATTTTCTGGTCTATTGTTATGGGTTTATTTTTATGGTTCAGTTGTGTGTGCAAGTTATGGCTGTGGTATTGTAGCAAATTTGAAATTAAAAGGAGTTAAAAGGAAAGGGATCCGGTAGAGCCATGAAGTGGCTCCGGGGCGGCTACAGGCAGCCTGATCTCGTGGAAATCCGTTGCCCATGGGGCCAGGGGTGCCTGGCTAACTAGCCTGGTTACCCCAACATCAAAAGTCAAAACTGCTTCGGGTCCAGCAATAAGGTTGATTATGATTCCCAAGCTCTGATTTCTTAGAAAAAGTGGAGCTAGTGGTTTCATGAAATAATGGCCCTCTGCTCTCTAGTGTCTCCCTTTCAAGTTCGGTCCAAGTTCAAGTTCTCTCGAAGTGGAACCCCTTCACTGATAGTCGTGATGTATACCATCCTATCTCGGCAATCTGGTGGCATCAAGCGTTATGCTAGGCTCATAGCTATCATCGACTACATGATATGTATAATGCTAGCTACTTTAATTCATCACATATAAATCTTGATTTCCACCATTCTCACCCGATCGACAACTTGCTTTCAACAATAATTTCAGGTTTCAGGAGCCTACACGACTTGTGATATAGGAGATGTTATCATACAAGCAAACCTCTGCTACTATCTATCCACAGCAGTAAGTAGTTTAAGAAACAACATGGCAACAAGCACAAGACTGGGAAATCGGAATACATGATGATATAAATGCATGCAAGTCATTTCTCATGCCATGAGCAAGAGCCTGTATAGGAACCTATTAAGTTGTAAATATGTACACACATATCATATAGCTATAAGATATTCATGTAAGCATGGCTGGCTAGCTATAATTACCCACTCCCATCATCGCCGTTATCTCCTTGAGAACTGCCACTGCTGCCAGCACCCCAGTCGTTGTAGTTTTGTCTAGGTATGCTATGGTGGTTGTCAATGTTTCTGTCTGGGTAGTGTACTTTGCTCGTTCTGCCTTCAATTATTTTTCCCCTCCCAACATGTTGTCGCTGCTCTTGCCCGTATATTCCACCGATCATTTCCCTTCTCGGTGCTGCCATGCAAGATCCCACCATGAACATCACAACGAAAATAAACACTATCACTTGCTTCATTTCCCTACTTTAGCAACTTCCCTCTTGCTTTTGGACCTTTACTTGTATGTAACCACATTTCAAAGTCCAAAATACTCTTTATATAGGAAATTAATTTGTTAGGTTTGTATCATCCGGTGTGAGAACAGAAATCATGGAGCCCTATACCAAATTAAAAATGAAATACAAGTGGGATTAAAATAAAATATCACCCATAAACTTTATAGCAAGAGGCATGATGATGGTTGAGAATGAGTTTTTGTCCATATTCTATGCGGAAATCACTAGGGAAGCTCCACCTCTTAAGTGGATGGATTTACTATTGCTACATGAAGTAAAAAAAACATAATGGATTTCCTGTTTGAGGTGCTCTATGATGATAGCACTTGAGAAGAAAAACCAAACAATTTATTTTAAGTTGTTTTAATTTTTTTTTTATCTTAGTATATATAATATATGCATAGAGGATGTCAGTAACTAACACCACAGATTAGAGTTACTTTGAGGTGATTGGACATTATATAGATTAATCTGTATGTCCTCTCCTTACATTGTTCATGTGGAATGTGAATTATCACACAGCCTTAGTGACCCAACAGTCAAACAACAGAAGCTTTTTGCTTATATAAATATCTGAAATTAACAGTGGATTTATACACGAGAATATCTGACATTAAATATGAAAGGAGTTGCTGTCAATAAATGACAGCTACACTACTATTTACACGCATAATGATATAAGATACTGTCATGAT
>Ga0325403_1007058_pt1 | contig 10736 bp, 4 predicted proteins | sample PopdelMetagenome_19_FD_205665 | JGI IMG/M metagenome (GOLD analysis project Ga0325403, IMG submission 205665) | Populus deltoides microbial communities from Bellville, Georgia, United States - Xylem-PdKOR-R4 | ecosystem: Host-associated > Plants > Phyllosphere > Stem > Wood/Secondary xylem...
CATGAAGTAAATTTAAGAACCGGATACCTTAGAATAAACAAGTCCTACTTCTTTGTCTTTACACACAACCATTAAAGTTCTGGCCATGCAATCTTATTCATGACCATCAACCACCCAACAATCTCAAAAACCAATAATAACCATTCACAAGTACTACAGTCATAAACAACTAGCAAACAATTTCTAGGACCACAAACAACCACTCACTAATTTATATAACATATAACTTCTCTTACATTTTTTTGTTATTTTTCTATTTACCATACATTATTTTCTCCAATTATATTTTACTAACTTAAGCATCGGAGTGTCCCCTATGCCCACATGGGACTTGTTTTGCATGAAAGCTTGGAAAACTAGTTCTTATATAAAGTTTTTCTCGACTTCATAGTGGCACCGCCTGTTGGAAACTAAACAAAAACTAGTTCATTCTCTTTCACCAAAAGCTATTTCAATGGCGAAACTCTAGGATATAAGAGAATAATTTATCTCACCATTATAATAACTCCCTCATATCTCCATCTACTACATCAGTGCAAGTGTTATAAAATATTGCTCTAGTCATATAAGAATAACTTCTCACTTTTCTATTCCATCAATAGAAAATACAACACACGACTCCTTCATGTACACTAAATGCATAGAGATAACTCAAACTTCATAAAAAAAAAAGCATAAAACAATATGCAAAGCTTGAATGATATTTCAACTCTATAAATAAGGCATTCTCGACATAAAAGGCACTCTTTAATAGACAATAACCATAACCATGGCTATCACCATCAAAGATTTTTTAAAATCTCACTCACATGCTCTTAATAAACAAGACACAAACACAAATAAGATCAATAAATACACGAGTTATTAAGAATGAACATCATCACTACCAAGTATAAGACTTTTCATCGTGTCATCGAGTGTTACACACTTATTTCTCTTATGACAGTGTCTCTACAAAGACTAACCTAGACAGCTACAATGGTCTTATAGATCCCATAGAGCACATACAAAATATAAGAAGCATCATAAAGCTTGTAATGCAAAAAAGTAATGTTATGTGCAAAATCTACTAATGATATTTTGTAGATATGCTCAAGTCTAGTATCACAACCTTAAGTCTAACTCTATCATTGGTCTTCATGATTTTTATGTTAAAGCTCATCTTTTATCTCATCACTAGTATTTTAATTAAAAAGAGCATGCTTAGAGTCTTTTCTATCACCCAATAAAAAGATAAAAGCATCAAAATATATCTCTAGAGATTTTGACAAGGAAATGCTAAACATGAAAGATCTTGTAACGACCTCAACATTTAAAACATGATTTAACATATTCAAGGTATAAAATAAATTATATCTATTCTTTCAACTTTCCATTTCATATTCTACATACTAATCACTACACATTTATCTTACAAAAATTTAACATAAACAAGGTATAGAAGAGTAGTAAATTAAATTCCATATATTTCTATCTATAATATAAAGGAGTAAGATTTTTCACTAATATTTCAACGAAACTAGAGAATTTAAGTTTATACAAACATTTTTAATATTAAATTTACCTGCATATCAAAAGGCTTTATCAAGATTACATTACATAAAAAGTTTATGATATTCCTAGATATAACATTAAAGACTACCATCCTAAGTAAAAATAAAATAGTATATTGCTTAGCTCATTCTTGTGAGAATATTGTAGTCAAATTAACTTACATTGTAAGAAACATTATCTAACAATTAATATATCTAATTGGAACAATATTTATTAAATTACAAACATCGTTAACTAACACTTAAATAATTTGATTAATCCATAAATATCTAACAATACTATTAATTTCTCTAATATCATTCAAATAAATTAGCCCAACACGTCATTATGGACATATATCACTCCAATGCCTCTAATCCCTTTAAGACAAATCAGTCACATAAATTCTCGATCGTCTAATAAACTAACACCTCTAGTATCTCTAAGGGTACTAGTCAATTTAAATTCTTGATCGTCAATCATATTGATGCCTCTAGTACCACTCAGGTTACTAGTCAATTTAAATTCCAGATCATCAGCAACACTAACACCTCTAGTACCACTTAGGGTACTGGTCAATTTTAAATTCCAGGTTGTCCTACAATATGTGATCATCCTGCAACACATATAATCACAAAATAATAAACAGATTTAGTACTTAATTTCATGAAATTAATTTGATAATAATAGGCAAGATCAATAACTTTTTACATCCATATCTACATTCTAACTTTTTCATTCCAAACCTTATTACTAACTTCATAAATTTTCCTTTTAAATTCATTCATATTTTTCTCTTTGATTGTCCTTACTAATGATCATCTATTAACACTCTACTATCATTAGATATTGTCAATATTTTTCAACTTTACCATTCATTTACCTCCGTCCATGACAACAAACTTAACATTCAATGACTTCCGTACAAGGAAGCAAGTTTAACACTTATTGGCTTTCATCAAAGATGGCAAACTTGTCTTTCATTGGTTTCCATCAAAGATGACAAGCTTGTCTTTTATTTCACATTTTTTTAACCATTTCCATTTTTATATGCTACCTTCATTTCTCATATATCCTCTTTATTTCCCTTTTTGAATACCATAATAAAACAATATAAATTAAAGAAACTTATAACAATAAAATAAAGAGATAAGGTGTTAAGCACCTATATGTTCCTCTAGCTGAAAATTTAACTCTTGGTGCCTTTTTTAATTTTTAAAAAGAGGGATCCTTATTAGTAATTTTAACAATTCACCACATGAATCAATATCCATGTTAATACAATTCCATATTATCAAACCTTACCAAAATCTCTAAGTAACTCATTTCTTATTAATTCAAATATTTTACACAATTCCTTTAAATCCTTGTTGATTTATAATTTAATAATACTAACTAATTTCACCATTTAAGTAGAAATCTTTTCAATTGTATACAAATATTTCATGTTCTTTTCAACTTTAACCTAACTTTCATTTATTGAATCTTACTTTCATATAGAAGATATTTGAACTATTTATGTTATTTAATATTTTGATCCATTTCCAAGTTTCATCATCGTACATATTAACAATTTGATTAGTATGAACAACACTAATAAAACTCCAAGCTTTCCATATACAAACATTAACATCATATCACAATAAAATAACAATTCATACCCACATTTAATTCCTTAGTATTTACATACATTACTTTCATTAAATCTTACATTAAACCAACATGAGTTCAACCCTAAGATTACTATTACATTTAAAACTTTTTTATTTATCTAATTTCATATAACATCACAAATATTTATCTTAAAATCTAAATCTTTCCAAATTCAAAAGTTTACAACTTCTACTTAACTCTAAAACATTTATTTTTAGTAACATATACAAACTCCCAGCACATAACCCTTACTAAACACAATTTTCTCATGCAATTTTATCAATTTATCAAAAATCTCACATCACTTTAATCAAATAAACCATCCCTTAAAATTTTCTCCTATGACTGGCCCTAAGAGCCCTTCATCAGTTCATCTACCTATGATTTACTTGGTTTACACTAATAAAGAATCATCATACACTATTTAAACAAAATCACAAACAATTTCATATTTTCTCCAATTCTTCTTAAAAACCCTAAAAGACAACTTAAGGATTTCTCCCCATCTCATAATCAAACTTAAGATAACATGAGTTATATAGTTTAAGACATCTTACCCAAAGGTTTTGAACCCAAAATCACTTTCTTTACAACTTCCACTTCTAATTCTCCCTTATCCTCCATAATCATTTGTTTCTCTCACTAAAACTCAACTTGTTCTCTCTTTAAATCCTTTTAATCTTTAGATTTTTAGTGTTTTTTTAATATATCCTCAACCAACCCAAGACCTTTAATTTTGGAAAAATTAGAGTAGAAAATGCAAGAAAAAATGATGGATCCTTCTTTTTCTTCCTTATGTCTGACAGCTGGTTATAAAATGAGGGGATGAACCTTTCAATTTATTTACAATTTTTCCATTAACGAGTCCATAAATATATATTTTTTATGCATTTCCTCTCAGCTATTGGTAATTTCGTACAACCCTCCTGAACTCTAGTTTTTCTAAAGTTTAATCTAAGGTAGAACAATATGTCGGGAGACTACTTAAAAATTTTCAGCCTGATCCAACAATTGGATTAAGAGTTATGTCTGATAGTGTAAAATTAGACAATAAAAAATGTTTTTACTCAAAAATCCAAATTTGCATATTTTTTTATTTATTTAAATCGTCAAGATTTTCAAACTAATTTATTAGAGACTTTCATCCCTATTTATCCTTCATAAAAACTCCATTTCAATTAATAGCATCTTTATTTTATTTTTATTTATTTCTTATAATAAAAGTTTACCGTAATTGATAGAACTCACACATTTTTATTTTGTATCGAAGAGTTTGTATTTATTTTGTTCGATTAATACATATTTGAATTGATTTAAAAGCTTTTTAATAATTTCTTAAAATTTCAATCTAGGGGCTTACAAAGAGTATTTTTAATTTTTGCATTGGTAAATATAAATATTCCTAATTCTGACATAAATAAATATTAAGATGATATTCTCAATTTTAGCATTGGTGGATATCAATCCAAGTCGATATTCCTGGCTCTAGCGCAAGAAAATAAAAAAATAAATTGAAAATATTTTTTTCATGAAAATTGTTATTATTTTTTATTGTTCAAGGTGGCTTGTTATGATTCCATTTACCTTATATAAGAATAACAAATATCTTTTATTTTTAAAAAACAAGGTTAATGGTTTTATTATTTTGAAAATCTAGGTATATCCGTCGAATGGTCTTAACAAACTTGTTATTAAATCCAAATAGGCATATAAAGAATTTTTGTGATTTCTTCATTCATTTTTTTTTTGTGTGTGAAAATGCTAAAACAAAATACTTCTTCTTTTTCTTCTTTTTTACTTTGTTACTTTGTAAAACAGCTAGAAAAAGGCATAAATAGATGCAAATGCATTTTTTTGGTGATTTTTTTTAGGACTTGGCCATGCATTAATTTTATTAAAAAAAAAAACCTTGATGAACACTAATTTTATTTTGAAGGAAAAGGAATTTTGCCGACCCACAAATAAATTAATTGCAACGATTGAAAGACGACCATCTGCACAAACCTCAAGGATTGGCCCGCCCTCTGCTCAAATAAACAGATAAAACGTGGATTGAAGCATACCATGCAAAGAACGAAAATTATGACAGCAGCATGAAGCACTCAGCAAATTAATGAGACAGTGAAAATAATTGAGGCTGTATTTTCACATGACAAGAATCAAAAACAAAAGAACAAAAATCACCATCACTCAGATAGGACCACACCACCTACCTGTTCCTGCCCTAACATCGTTAAATGGCGTTTACCAGGTCTTGAAAATCAGCATACAGCACCCCTGAAAAAAAAAAAAAAACTTGAGCATTTTAGGGTGTAGGTGAGTATTATATTAGTTGTTTTTTAAAAAAATTTTATTTAAAAATATATTAAAATAATTTTTTTTAATTTTTAAAAAATTATTGTTGATATCAATACAATATGAAAATATTAAAAAATATTATTTAAAATAAAAAACAAAAGAAACGAAAATCACCATCACTCAAATAGGACCACACCACCTACTTGTTCCTGCCCTAACATTGTTAAATGGCGTTTACCAGGTCTTGAATATCAGCACACAGCACCCCAAAAAAAAAGAAACAACTCAAGCACTTTAGGGTGTATGCGAGTAAGAAATTAATTATTTTCTAAAGTTATTTTTATTTGGGAATATATTAAAATAATTTTTTAGTTTTTTAAAAATTATTTTTGATACCAATATATCAAACAATGTGAAAATATTAATTTAAAAAAATTAAAACAATATTTTTTAAAAAAAATACTTTAAACTACAGAAACATACCAACTCCATGTAAGAAAAAGAAAAGGAAAGAATTACTTTTACTTTACAAGCAAAGTCATGCACCTAACAGCTATTCATCCCTTTTGATCCAAGATTCTTCTTATTACCGGAAAGTTTAAAGCTTTCTCCCCATGCTAACATACAAAACAAAACAGTGAACCCTTACACCAACATGGTCTCAGCATAAAAGTCTAAACATGGTCCCAAAAAAAACACGATCAAAGGTTGATAACATAAAGATTGAACTTTGGAGCAGTGAATAAACTTAACATGAAAAGGAAAGGTAGAAACTTTACCTGTCAAGGTAGTTTCTTTTTCTGTTCAGATGAGAAAATAAGGCCCCCGATGTACATTCCATTGTGAAATTAACCAATGTTAGAGCAAGTGAGCAAACGGGAGAGGCTTGCAGTCTTGAAGTTAGAAGCATCGATTGGCCCAGCTAGCAGCGTCTCCTCCTCGAAAGTTTTCTTGGATTCTTGAGGGATGGTTCGGGGGGTGGAGGTTGGCAGTGGTGCTGGCTGTTGTTTTTTTTTTTTACAGTGGAGAGATGAGGCATGTATTGCTATGACCAAATGCTTTTTTTTTTTTTTTTTTGTAGTAAAGGTTTTCGTGTGGTTTTATTTGGAAGTGATGGAAGACTCTATCGCTTATAAGATGGTTTAGTGGATGTTTGAAATTGTAAAAATGGTTATTTTTTAAAATATTTTTTGTTTGGAAATATATCAAAACAATATATATTTTTTAAAAAAATTATTTTTAACATCAGTACATCAAAATGATCTGAAAATACCAAAAAATATTAATTTGAAACAAAGAAAAAAATTAAAAATTTTCAATTTTTTTCAAAAACGTTTTTGAAATACAAAAACAAGCATACTCTTGAATTTAAACCTTTTGACATTGTCTCAGGGATAAAAGCCTTTAATTGAAGATAATAACAAAGATTTTAATGCAGAGGATACTAGAAGTCCTGCCAATTTTTTACTATAGAGGATGGGTATTTGTTGTGTCAATGGAGCATTTCAAGGGCAAAGAAAACATATCACATCTATGAGATTTGAAAGAGTTAATCTAGGTTATGATTTGGGAAAGATTTGGTGCATCTTGGTTAGAAAATTGAGTCGAACCAAAGCGACTAACATGGCTACTCGGGTAGTTGTTTTATTGGTTCAAGACATGATAAATCAATGAGGAAAACAATAAATAATATTAGATAACAAGTCATCCGATCTCTCTTTTTTTTAAAACATATTGAAACGATATTGTTTCTCTTCAATACACACAACTTTGCCCTAAAACACACCGTTTCATCAATGTTGTTTCTTTAACCTATGTTGATTAGGGTTTTAACCTTTTCCAAGTTAATTTTGGTCATTGTTTTCTTGTAATCTCACAATCACAACTCTAATTGGTTCCAATATTCGGAAATCTTTTCAATTATGCCTTTGGCCTTTTTTAATTGAGCCCTCAGACTTTACTTCTTTTTATAGTATGGTTCTTAGTCTTGAAGTTCTTTAAATTTGCCCTAAATTAACTTCTAAACTTTGATATTTCTTCAATTAAGTCCTTGATTACTTTATTTAGATTAGTCTAAAGTTCAATTAAGTCTTTATACTTGTTCATTCTTCTAAATTTGATTAAATTAACTTCCAAACTTTATTTATCTTTCATTTTAGCCCTTGATTAAGCCAATTAAGTCTTTCCAAAGTTCAATTAGGTCTTTTGTTAATTTTTGCAATTTTGCCTTCATCTTTAACTTTCTTCTTAATTAAGCATTCATTTATCAAAATTGGACTGTCAAACCTTGCAACTTTGTCCATGTTAGTTCTCAAAACCTCTAATTTATATAGCCTTAACCACATTTTCAGTTTATTTTCTAAAAATTTTTCAGCAAGACCCTAAATCATCCATCCATATAACATTTTGACTAGTTGTGAATTAAATGCATGTCTGATTACAATTCAAAGTGTTATTTTTTTAATATTGTTACTTTTTCTTTTTTTTTTGTTTCTTTTTTTTTCTTTTTCTCTCTCTATTTTTTGAAAGAAAAATATTTTCTACATGAAAAATAAGAAATTTTAGGGAACCTAAAATTAGGTTATGATAATTGTCTTTTTTTTTTTGCAATATTTATGGTGCAAAAGCATTGAATTTTATTTTTTTTGCTTTGTGTAGTAAATTTGTAAAGAAAAATAAAACACTAAAGTGATTTTTTTTTTTTTTACCTTGTAAAACTTCAAGGGTGGCCGGAAATGTAATTAATGAAGTAAGTTTGATAAATTATGCAATAGCTCAAGGCCGAATTGCATATTAATTCTTATAATGACTTTTTTTATCAAAATATTTGTCGTGACACTAATGTATCGTTATGGATATATCTTACCAATATATCATAAACACTTAAATCAACCATTAAACATAATAAAATTAAAATTTCTAATTATGAATATGTGTGGTTAATATAATCTCATCATAATAATGCTCATCTAACTGTAAAATGCAACTAATGAGCTCCAGCTAAACTAGCGTTAACATCCCATCTTCTATTAAAAAAATCAATCTCCAGTTCTAGCCTCTTTTTTATATATAAAAAATTATTAAATGCAGAAGAAATTTTATAAATTCAAGTGTTGATTGTTACAGAACCTTCCTTTTATCAATGGAAAAATATAATTACATTACCCAGCCATTTCCATGCATTGTTCGCTAAGCTTAGAATTCATGATGTGGCTGAAAAAAAAAATTTTATTTAAAAATTCATTTTTAATTTATTTTTTACCCAAAATATTTTGGAAACAACTTAAAAACCTTGTTAAACTAATCCATGGCCTCTAAAAACATAAAAAATAATCCAAGACCCGAAATCAACCCTAAACTTAAAAATCTTCTCAATTCCAAATCTGTTTTTTAAGTATTTTTCAAAGTAAAAAAAAACACTTAATTGTAACTCTCTTCGTCATATAGAACCATCTGACACAAAGAATGACCATTTTTATGGTTAAAATCGTCACCAAGGATAACTTTCTCTCTCTACACTGGAATCTGACGACTCTCTCTCCTTCAACCAAATAAGAATTTAAAAATAACAAAAATAAAGTTCAATATCAAAATTGAATTTTTAAAAATTACAGGGACCAATAACATAATATCTCAAAAGGATGAGGGACAAAAAAGAACTTCCTTAAAAAATTTCAAACACACCCTCTATTCTACCCGTCTTTTTCATTTTAGTCTTCTATCTTTCAATTCAACTTTTTCTCTTTAAAAAATATGTAATCGGAGGTTAATTTTGGTTCAAAAGAGCTAAATCACAAAAAATAAAAATTTGATAACTAAATTGAAAATTAAAAAAAAAACATTGTTTTAATCCACAGAGTTATGTGGAAGAGTGAATAATAACCGAAAAAAACTAATATCTTTTCATATATTGTATAATCTAATAATATCTCTTCTCTCCTCTCTTTTTTCTTTTTTTAATTAAAAAGAAAATATAACATCGCAACATATTGCATTGAATTTAAGATTAAAAAAAAACACAATAGTATATATAAAAATTGCTTGTTATTTTATCAATAATTATTAATACATATGTATAGGCATGTAAACCTAATAGCTTTCATGCGCATGTATATTTTTATTATCATGTAATTAAATGAAAAAATAATTTCAAAAAGTAAAATTGTTAGAACCAATTGAGTTATATATTTGGTGGGTTAATCTAAGTTGATTTAAGATGTTATTGTCTGAATATTTAAAAAATATATTGTTAAAATACAATCACCTTGACTTTTTTAAAAATTTAAAATCGGGTTTTTACTAGGTCAATCACGTCGCATTTTAACTCTGACTTGGTTTAGTTTAAAACTCAGGTCAGGAAATGACCCAGCCCAAAAAATCTTCAATTTTATTTGAAATTAATTAAAACATTAATAGCATCCGCAAATATTTTTTTGCAATCAAAACTAACTTTTAATCTGACTCACAACTAAGCGCATGTAAAATAATTTTAGATTTTAATAGTAATTTTTTTTTTTGTTCCTTCATTTTTTTTCAATCCAAATTATCTTAGTTATTTTTTAATTTCAACCAAGTTTTTTTTATGCTAGAAAACATGTTAGAAACACAAACATGTTTTTTTTGTTATGTTTGAAATAATTTTAAGACAACCAGTAGCGCGGTAGTTTACACTTCAAAGATTCTTTTTCTCTCTTTTTTTTAAACAAAGTTTCTAAAAACTTTATTTTTTTTATTTAAAAAAATAAAAATAAAACTTCTCTGATCTTAACCACGATCTTTTCTTTAATTACATAAAAACAATTGTAGCAAATGTTTATAAAGCAAAAAGAATAATTATAGTATATTTTTGACATTATTATATAAAATAATTCAAAAATATATAAAAAATTAATTTAAAATAAAAAATTTAAAATTTTTAAAAACTCGGCAAAACATCCTCTTAGACCCTATTCATTTTTACATTTCAAAAATATTTTTGAAAAAATTTAAATTTTTTATTTTAAATTAATATTTTTTAATATTTTTAAATCATTTTAATACACTAATTTTATAAAAATATTTAAAAAAATAAAAAAATATTATTTTAATATATTTTTAAATAAAAAATACTTTAAAAATCACAACTATTCTTCGCTGCACCGAGCTCGACTCCTAACCTCAGCTACTCCTTTTGTTATTTCTCCCGTTCTCTTCGGCACGTGTCTGCCACGCCTACGTCGCCAAGAAAACGCCGGTCTCCTCTACTTGGGTTC
>Ga0325403_1007059_pt1 | contig 10734 bp, 6 predicted proteins | sample PopdelMetagenome_19_FD_205665 | JGI IMG/M metagenome (GOLD analysis project Ga0325403, IMG submission 205665) | Populus deltoides microbial communities from Bellville, Georgia, United States - Xylem-PdKOR-R4 | ecosystem: Host-associated > Plants > Phyllosphere > Stem > Wood/Secondary xylem...
ATGATTGTTCAAGGAATGCATGTTTTTTTTTAAATACACCTAAAAACAAAAACAAATACAGTACAAAACAAACAATAAAAATATTAGCACACATTATTAACTATTTAAATGTATATAATAAAAGGTTTATGGGTAAAGAAATGGGTGTTGTTGATTCAATCTTTTGCTCCCTACCTTTTATTTTTATATAAATGTTTTTATATTTTTATATATTCTTATTGTTTTTTATTTGGATTCGAGGAAACCTCACCCCCCCGAAAAGCACACTTTGTGGGCTCAGGTGAGGGAGTAAAATCCCGGTTGTACCAGGCTCTTATAAGAGATGCACGCCCTGACTCAAACTCGAGACCTGCTGTGCAGATTTCAAATCCTTTGCCATCACACTACGTCCCTTGAAAATATATATTCTTATTGTTGCTAATAAATGCGACGCGCGCGCGCATATATAAAGAATTAATAGAAAATTGGAAGAAAGCTGAACGAAGCGACCATATTAAACACTTTTTAGAATAGAGAGGCCAGTTAAAAAAAAGATCACATGGACCATAATAAGAACATATAAAAAGAAAGGGACCAAATATATATCACAAATCCAAAGAAAAACAGAGAAAACTCATTACCACTGGCCTCCAAAAATTCTCCTCCTCTCGTCCATCCATGGCTCCACTCTCTTCTTGCTCTTCTCTCCACCCTCTCTCTTCTCTCTCTCCTCCTTCCTCTTCTTCTTCAAAAACACGTCACTTTCTTCCAAAACTACCCCCCTCAAAGCCTGAAATCCCCTCTCTCCCCCGCTTCTCCTTTATCAACCAAAACAGCAACTATAAACTCTATCACCACCAAGCCACACCAAGCCTTCTTTTTCAGCCACAATTTTTGCTCAGTGGCTTGGATACTCCTTTGGATACCCAAACTGCCCTCTCTATTATCAGTGTCTTTGCTGCCATTGCTCTTTCTCTGTTCCTGGGCCTGAAGGTCATCTGCATTCCTTTTCGTTTTCATGTTTTCCTTCATTTCTTGCTTTTAGTTTTACAAGTGCTGAAAAATTTTAGATTTTGATTCATTAATCTTAATGGGTTTTTGCAGGGGGATCCTGTGCCTTGTGAGAGGTGTGCAGGAAATGGTAACTTCTTTTTCCTTTTTAGCTTTTCGGGTTTTGATGATTATGTTTGATGAAAGCTTTAAGCATTACTTTTAATTGCTTGTTATGGAAATGTTAACGATGAGTGCATGAATTATCCCACCAAAGTGAACTAATAGATTAGCAGTTAGCTCAGGACTCATAGATTTGAAGTTTTAGGACTGCTAATATTAAGAACATTGGAGTTATATTATTGAAACGAAGGCACCAAATTTCGATGCTTATTGTGTCAATTTGGGTTTGTGATGGTGTTTTTGTGACCGTTGTGTCAATTTATTGGTTTATGTTTTGGTATCTTTACTATTTGGTTTAGGTCAATGTGTTCAATAATTAACCTGTTTCTGAAATGGATGCTTTCAGTTTAATTTTGAGTTAAACAGGTCTGTTTAGTGCCAACGTTTGGGGTTTTTCTTGGCAATTCAGTGTTGTGTTTGAGTTCTGTAATCATGTCATTATTGAAAATACCACCTCTCTCCAAGGAAGTCCTTGGTATTCTTTTCTCCTGGTCAATTTGTTGATGGTATTAACTCTTCAAGATTGATCCTTTTCTTGATTTCTATTTCCTTCTCAGGGGAGGAAAGACAGTTAGCCCGTATTTGACATGATGGAATTTGATGAAGTATTTAGAATTTAAAGGAAGTGTGGTTTTGAAAATCAACTTGGTTTGAAGCTGGTATTGTTTTGTAAAAGTCCTGTTTTTTTCTTGGATTCTGGTAATGGGACATGCCTGCATTTTGATAGAAGATGTTAATAAGTATTGTTATTTGTGAATTCCTCTGGATATGAGTTGCTATTAACAGTGGTGAGATTCCACTCTGCGACTGGATTCATTATAGCAGCATAGTTTGACAAACTGTTAATGGAGACCTGCACTGGAAGCTTGGCTGTGAGACCTGAATTTGAGCAGGAGAGAAAGCAACTCAATTCAGCTTATTGTTAGAAGCACTATGTTAGAAAATGACTATTATGTGCAGCCTTCTCTCGCTGTTAGCAGAAGTCCTATTAATTTTGTGTTCTCATTAGATTATTGCATTAATTGGAAAGAGTGTGTCTTAATTGAACTTGTTACGATGTATAGGCGGCACAAAATGTGTGTTTTGCAATGATGGCAAGATGAAGCAAGAAACAGGCTTGATGGATTGCAGGGTGTGCAAGGGTGCAGGTAGAATCTCTCATGTTCAGATAGCTGTCACTAGCACCAATGTTGTTTTTTGATATCCAAGTATTTAGTATATGATTGATAACCTCACTTCTGTTCCTGATTACCATTAGAGTATCATTAGTTAATTCTATATAACCAGCTAGTGCATTCAGATGCAAAAATATAACTTCCCAACTCCATTCATGGAAAATTTTTGCAAGTGGATATTATTTCACTCTTGATTGTTGAACAATGTTGGTTTTAGGAGCTATCTAATTTGACTCAATTTTAAATTCAAAGTGACAAGGACATATTAAATCGCAAACTATTTGATCTGTTCACTCTCATTTGCTCCTGATTGCCTTTGTAGGATTGATACTCTGCAAGAAGTGTGCAGGTTCTGGCTATTCCAAACGCTTATGAACTTGAGATGTATTCTGCATGAATCACATATTTTTGGCCTGTAACACAAATTTGCTGAAGGTTTAATTCTTTTTTCCAGTTCCTCACTTTTTTTATATTTATTTTTCCATATTCTGTAAATTATTTTCCCTCTCTCTCATAACCAACTTTATTATGTAATTGCAATGAGTTGGGGATAACAGAAATGTAAATACTAATGTAGCTATCTTTTAATTTTAAGATCATTTGATTCTTTAAGCCATCTCCAGCTGGCCAGATGAATTTCTCAAAAAAGGGAGTTCATTGTGTTTCTTTCTTTATTTCTTTTGCCCTTTGGTTTTGTTCTTTGAATGTGAGCAATCCTAAAATCATTCGGCACCATGGAGAGAAAAAATATTATCGCATGACTGTGAGCAATCATTACATTATTCGGCACCATGGAGAGAAAAAAATATATATTATTGCATGACGCAAGCTGGGCCTGTGGATATGAAATTTGTCAGCATTTTCTTGTGAATTTCCCGCCTGAAATATCCCTTAGGCCTTAAACAGCAGTTGATAGTGTTTGCTTCGTAGATTATAGTTATTTTTAAACTTTCAAGTCAGCCTTCTCTTTTAATCGGGGTAACGTTTTTAAGAATGCATCCCAGCCTTGAGAGAACTATATTCTTACTGAAAATAACTATCGTAGGAACTTCGAGCACAGGGCATTGGAAATTATTCTAAAATGATCAGAAATTATTTCTATGTAGAGAATTTCCCAGTTGCAGTAAGTTTCTTGTCTTGTTGCTGGATTTTGTTAGTCTATCCGATTGGCATGTTATTACTAAAATTGCAGTTTTACTTCCATGTGACCTTGGAGTCTTGTTTGCTATTGATTGTTTTTGAATTAACGAGGCATCTTAGAGATAAGAAACCATATGATAGAAGAATGGATTAGAAATTGAACTGATCCAAAACCACCACAGGCTGGTGCTATTGTAAATGTGTCTGATCTGTTAGTATCCCTGGCATGACCTTTCAGCGTACTGTGAAATCCACCGTCTATTTTACAGATACAATTTTCTCAGCTTGGAATTCAAAACAAAATCACTAGAACGGCGTGCATCTCCTCGGTTTAACACAGACAAAATCCACCGTCTATCTTTTTAGGGTAGATGTTTGCAGCTTTCTGTTAGAGTTCTAATGCTCTCCACGTAATCCACAAAGAAAGAATATTATATTGGTATTCTCTGTTGGCAGTATGTGACAAACACAAACAGTGAAATAGAGAAGCATCTAGAGTACTTTGTCCTGCCCAACCAAACCCTACAAAAATCCAGAAACAACAAGCCATCTGTCTAATAAAGATATTCTAAGACTTAACAGAAAGCCGGCTCTTTTGACTCTTTCCTTGTTCTAGCTCTTAGCTTCTATCCCTCTCCTTCTTAATCCCCACTTCTTCACGTCTTCCCTCACCATCAGAGAGAGATGTCCAACGTAACTACCGGTGCCGCCGCTGCTGAGCAGCCATATGAGGTTGATGAATGCCGTGGAGTCCTTCGCGTGTACAGTGATGGCTCAATCTGGCGGTCTTCTGAACCAAGCTTCAAAGTTCCTGTCCATGATGATGGTTCTGTTGTCTGGAAAGATGCTTTCTTTGACTCCGATCATGATCTCCACCTCCGTCTCTACAAACCAGCTTCCCCCTCTTCCACAAAGCTCCCTATCTTCTACTACATCCATGGTGGTGGCTTTTGCATTGGCTCCCGTGCTTGGCCTAACTGCCAGAATTACTGCTTTAAGCTTGCCTTGGACCTCCAAGCTGTGATAATTTCGCCTGACTATCGCCTGGCTCCAGAGAACCGGCTCCCAGCTGCCATTGAGGATGGTTACATGGCCGTGAAATGGCTCCAAGCACAAGCTATGTCTGAAGAGCCGGACACCTGGTTGACCGATGTTGCTGATTTCAGCAAGGTGTTCATTTCTGGTGATTCAGCTGGTGGGAACATTGCTCATAATCTGGCAGTTCGGTTAGGAGCTGGTTCTCCAGAGTTGGCTCCGGTTCTTGTTAGGGGTTATGTTCTTTTGGCACCCTTTTTTGGTGGGACAGTGAAGAGTAAATCAGAGGCCGAGGGACCGAAAGAAGCATTCCTGAATTGGGAGCTTATCGACAGGTTTGTACACACCATTTTTCACGTTACCATTACTAGTTGTCAGACTAGGCTCAAAGTTTAACTCGAATCAATCTATATTCTGGGTACTATTTGGTTTCCTGAGAAGTTACTTTTTCATTTAAATGTGGCTAGGTTTTGGAGGCTGTCTATTCCCATAGGAGATACAACTGATCATCCACTGGTGAACCCATTTGGACCACAAAGCCGGAGTCTTGAACCATTGGAACTTGATCCAATCCTGGTAGTAATGGGAGGCAGTGATCTGCTCAAAGATCGAGCCAAGGACTATGCAGAGAGACTCCAAGAATGGGGAAAAGATATCAAGTATGTTGAGTTTGAAGGACAGCAACATGGGTTCTTTACCATTAACCCTAACTCCGAACCAGCTACTAAACTGATGCAAATCATCAAAACTTTCATCGTTGAAAAATCCACCTAGTACCTGTTTGCCACCTCCACTATAATAAACTTGTATGAGCTAAAATAAAATGATATAAACTTTTATTATTCTTATATGGGATTTAATGATTAGTTTATTCCTACTTAATTTAACATAAACTTTATTCTGATTAAATTTTAAATGGGTGATTCAGCCACTAAATTAAACCGGGTTTAATACTAAATTCATAAACTGCCAAAAGTATTAAAGCCTGGTATTCTCCCTAGAAACCAAATCTCTCATCATTCCAAAGGCTAACTATTTATATCATAAAGCTTACGGTAATATTGTGAGGTTTTGAAAGTAATTTATCCATAGCTTTTTTTTATGATTATACAAGAGAGAAATTACAAAAGAATAATAATCATATGTCAGTATAATTATTATTATTAGTTTAAAATAAAGGATGGGCACATATAAAACGAGTGATAATTTCTTTTAGAACTGGATTCGGCATAAATTGGCTCTAATCAAATCCACTGAGAATTATCAATATGGATTGAGTCACTGTATTCAAATACTAGTAATTAGATGAAATGATTAAATAAATATAAAAACAATCGGAATTATTTCTTAAAAATGGAGCCATCCAATTAGGAAATTCAGTACTCAAAAATCACCAGAAATTCAAAGATAAAGGCAAAATTTGATAGCATTTACAATAGAATGATGAATCCTTGTGCAAATTTACTTGCCAAATGAAGGGATCAGGAAAGTAACTGAACAGCTCTTTCTTGCACTGCTATGAACTGTAACACATTTTTGCTGTAGCCTACAGGAAGGCAAAAATCTGCACCTTGTCTTCTTTCAGGGGCAAGCAATCTTCTAAGATCATTTACTTTGAGCCTCCCTACAACGGAAATAATGTTATCAGAGTTTGTTAATACTTCTTACCTTGGTCTCCGTCTCTTATTAGATTGAGATCCTGATGGACCTCCGCTATCAACATCGCCCCCCGCCTTTCTTTTCTTGTTGTTGGCTTCTTCTAGTTGGAGATTGTACCGAACAAACATCTGATCTCGGAGACGATGTTGTTCATGTTGATTCTGCTCTTTGCATACCATCGTCTCCGCTAGGCTCCTGTCTAGGCTGTATCTGCCAGACCCATCACAAGTCTGGCTCAAGATACGAATGGCTAGTTTCTGCAACTCGGGGCAGCGATTACCATAGACCGACCACCACAGGTCTGCAATTGATGTTACATAGAATACACGTTTAATGTAGCCTTACTCAATACTGAATGCGAGAAATAATTTTCTAAGTATCCTGAAAGAAGTTACTTTACCTGGATGAGCATTGTTTATTTCACCTTCAGCGTATCCGTTCTCGAAATCACCATCGGCTCGGCAGTACTGGGCTGCCTGTTTGTTAATAAGGTATTGAATACGCTGATCGTTTTCCATCCGAATAACGGAGCATTGAAGTCCACTCGAGACTTCAGTGTCCAGATGGAAATTTCTATTATAAAAAAAGGTGGGATTTAGGTAATAAGCAGCAGCATGGAGAGGGCTATGAAGAAAATCATCCCATATTTCGTCAATCAATTCCCACAGCGGAATGTGTCCGGACTTACTGTCTCTGAACTCATACTGTATTGCCTCCTTTATCTGATCCATTGTTTCATATATGAAGCCAATCGAAGGCTTATTATCGGCACTGATCTTGTCAACAACACGGATGAGTGCGGTTGTTGCCTTTGATGCCATTCCTGCTCTCTTCCAAAAAGAAGAACTCTTCACCAAACCAGCTGCCTTCTCGCCTTCAACTTGCTGTGACCAAAAACAAGATTTCCACTCTAATGAAGTGAACATTTCTTTCAGTTCTTCTTTGTAGGAGAGGATGCTCTCCAGGATCAAAAAGGGAATTGCCGACCTCATCTTTGAAGGCTTGAAAAGGTTCTCCCTTTCAGAGCCTGTGAAGTCTCTAAACATCTTAAGAACTGCTGCATTGTTGTGAACAAACCTGACAAGGCCTGTTGCCTCATCCAACACCCTTCTAATGTCATTTACAGCAGCAATCTTCTCTAGCATGAGACCCATGCAATCTGATGCACTTACGGCCCAGAAAATGTGCATATGACTCTTCCTAATCTGCTTGATAACCGGAAACATCCAGCTTGTTATGGAACAAGTCATGACCTGAACAACATTTTGTTGCCCAACCTCCTCAATAACACCATCTAATAAGTTCTGCAAGGCAACAGTGTTGCCAGTTATATCTGTAATATCAGCTGACCGCAGATAAACAAGACCATCCGGGCAATCTACCAGGAAATTGACCAAGCACCTATCATTTCCGTCTACCCATTCATCCATCAGAATGGTACAGCCACTGGAAGCCCATGTTTTTCTAATTTTTTCCACCTTTTCCTGCACGTCCTTTAACTTTTCTTCTAGAACCTCAAATGCTAGTTCATCAGAAATGGTTTCACCGAATATCCCCTGAAACCTAGGCGGATCTGAAAGCTTTACATTGATCCCCGTTTCGAGGAAGTATTCGGCAACTTCGTTTGAAACCGAGGTTTGTGATTCTCCTTCTCTTTCTACCAGCAACCCTCCTGTCCATGCATTAACTGCAGCTGCACTTTGATCATTCCTAGGATGGTCTGACTCTTGAGCGAGACTTTTGCCTTTCGCTTCAAGAATTTGCCACCTGAATTGCTCCCTGACATTAAGGGGGGCAGCATCACAAGGAGCAACATCGCCCCTAACACCTCCTATGTGGAACTTTAGTCGATAAAATCCACTCACCACCTTGTCGCAAAACTTGCATTGAACTTTACTCTTTCTGTCATCCAACGAGACACCATACTCATGGATGCTGACGGAGGTGACGTCATCGTTTAATCGTGCCATTTTCTTATCTGGAGAAGAAACTTGAAAAATAAACAACAGGAAGTAAAACAGTCAATACAAGAATTGCTAGAAATGCAAGCAGTACTACTATGAGTAATATCTATCAGGATAGAATAATAAAACCACTAAGACTAATTAAAATTACATTTATTTTATCAAAATTATCAATAAATATATTAATAATGCATAATTGTCAGTCATATTTAAATTAAAATGTTATATATTTCTCTTTTTAAAAAAAAAAAAGAATGTTGATAAAGTTTTTCATGGGGTTTTGCTCTATAATCTTTTGTTTTTTTTTGGAGAACAAAACTTGAGGTATATAGGTTATTAATTTGAAATTTTAATTTTCTCTATTAATTAAATTACGTAGATAAATTTATAAGAGTTTTTTTTTTTTTTAATTACAACTTGCACGAGAAAGGGATCACAAAGTGAGACCAATGTTTCCACTGGATAAGATAATTGAATCAAACAATAGAATCCAATGGATCTTTAAAGCGTTAAAACCAAATTTAAAAATTGAGTATAATCTAAACTCTGAAATGGTAAGGTATCAATTAAAATTTTAATTAGAAAAGAAAATAAAAGAGTTTTTTTGTGACATTAAATTAAATACATAATCTGGTTATTCGATCCAATTTTTCTTTTGAAAGAAAATATGGAATCCAAATTCTTTCATATATATTTAAATTAATTTTTTGGGGAGAATTGCTTGTTTTATATTTTTTAAAAACAATCTTATTAATTTAGCAGCCTATGTGTGCAGGTGTATACGAATGTGTGTGTTTGAAAAAAGAAATTCTTTCAATAAAAAGTTCATATATAATCGAGTAACAATTATAGAACACCTTGAAATTGAAATGAACCGTATTAATGATTAGTTTCAAGTTTAGAGTTGACAAAATTGTTTCAACAAAAAGTTCATAACACCTTATTTATTTTTGTATTTTGAAAATGTTTTTGAAAATTTTTTATTTTTTTCCTTACTTTAAATTAATATTTTTTAGTATTTTTAGATCATTTTGATGTGTTAATATCAAAAATAAATTTTTAAAAATAATAATAAAATATTATTTTGATACTTTTCTGAGTGAAAAACACTTTAAAAAACAATAATAACCACATCAAGCTACAAGTTTCATCAATAGGATAAGTTCATTAATACGGTGAAGTCCTTGTATTTTAAAAGAAATAATTAATGTTAAATTCAAAAAAAATGGAATTAACAATTTTTTTGAAGAGATATATATCGTAATGGGAAGATTAATTAATTAATAAAAACAATCAAAGAAAAAGGCATTAAATTTATGAAACACAGAAACTCTTTTACCGAGCAGCATTTTTCTTCTTTTCCTTGCTCTTCTAATGGCATAAATTTAACAAATCTATATGGGGGTAATTAATGCAAATCTCAACAAAAAGAAAAAAAATATATCAATATTAAATTCTAATTAAACTATTCACGTAATATGCTTTCAACTAATAACATACAAGCATAGAAACCAAAAAGCTCAAGTGCTGATCATAAAGAAATCTAAAATATTCTTAGTAAAAGCATAGGCATGAAATTAAAAGGAAAGGGAATTAATGTAATTAGATAATATATACAATATGGAGATGAAAATAAAGTTGATTTTTCTAATATTTGATGCAAGTTTTACTATATCAAAAATCTATCAGAGTAATTTTATAATTTTATATATAGTTTCATATAAATATAGGTTTTTTTTTTTTAAGATTTCATCTACTATTTAATTCTGGCTATGTCTTTACTATTTCTGAAATACATATTGTCTCTTATATATAAAAAAATCTTTATGTTAATTCAAATCTAAACTATTTAGTAAGTTAATTAAAAATTGATTGTTTAAAAGTGTTAATTTATACTCTTTTTTTGGAGAATTGCTTGTTTAATATTTTTTTTAAAACAAATATTTATATTCATAATTTAGCAAACCTATATGAATGTGTGTGTTTGAATAAAGTTTTTCTTTCAACAAAAGTTCGAAATCAAGTGCTAATTATAGTATAAAACCTTGAAATTGAAATGACCCATTTTGTTTGAATAAATAATTAATGTTAAATTCAAAAAACTGTGGATTAAACAATTTTTTTAAAAGCTATCTAATTAAATGGGAAAACTCATTAATTAATTAGATCACCAAACATTCAAAGAAAAGGGCATTAAATATATGGGAAAAAAAATCTTTTATCAGTCAACATTCTTTTCTTTCCCTTGCTCTTCTAATGGTATAAATTTAACAAATCTATACAGAAGTAAAGCAAATATTAATTGAAGGGAAATAATAATTATAATTTTTAATCAAACTGTTCACAAGTGCTTTCAACTAATTAACAACATATATACATGCATAAGAACCAAAAGGCTAAAGTGATCATAAAAAAATAAATATTCTTAGTAAGAGTAAAATTAAACATGAAAAATAAAAGGAGATTGTAATTACCTAATATAATATAAAGAAAATAAAATATAATACAAGTACTTAATTTCAACTAATAACATGTACGCGCATCGAAATTAAAAGGCTCGAGTGATCATAAAAAAAAATCTTAAATATTTTCAGTAAAAAAATAACTAA
>Ga0325403_1007060_pt1 | contig 10734 bp, 9 predicted proteins | sample PopdelMetagenome_19_FD_205665 | JGI IMG/M metagenome (GOLD analysis project Ga0325403, IMG submission 205665) | Populus deltoides microbial communities from Bellville, Georgia, United States - Xylem-PdKOR-R4 | ecosystem: Host-associated > Plants > Phyllosphere > Stem > Wood/Secondary xylem...
ATAAAATTATATATATAATAAAAAAAACCAGTTTCAGAAATATAATTTCCTTCAGTGATAGATTTGGGTTCATGCAACAGGCGATAACTCTCTAGAGGTTCACAAGGCATCCAGTCTTTTTTTGCTGAAACTGGAGACCTTGTGATCCAAACAATTCTCAAATTAGAACCCAAACGACAAATATAACTATGATTTTTTGTGCTGCTTCATCATGTTCCTATGCATATCACTTCCATTTACATTGATTTCTTATGCTTTTTATAATCCAAAGTAAACCTTAGCATGATGTCATTATTTTGTTGGAATTAACTTCTTTAAACAAGTTGTTAAACACGTGAAACAACTTATTAAAAAAATTAGGTACACAATGTACAAGGATTCAAGGAAAATGAAGAAAACAATCATGGAAATGGATTCAACCATTGTGACATGGCTTTCTTTTCAGCAAAATTATGATGCAGTGCCTGACAGATAAAGCCTGTATAAGAATCTCTCTTAGAAACTAAGAATTATAGTCTACCAGCTAACAAGGGTTTCAATGGGTTTTAGCAACAAAACATAAAATCATCAATATGTTTCAGCCATTAAAGCTTGATGATAATAATAAAAACAAAGATACTTGTCTAAACTGCAAGTCCAAATATGACTATTGTATTCATGAAAATTGAAGTTATACCCTCGTGTGCATGCAGATACTTAACTGGAGGCTTAAGTGCAAACAGGTCCCGATTAGCTCTGAGCACACTCAAAAGGGTGCAAAGTTCCTTCAGTGAATTCATGCATCCGAAACCGTTCTAGAAGCTCAAAAGGGCTGCAACTAACATTATGAATCCTTGTAAACATAATGAGTCACTTGGATAAAAAAATTAGTCCTGAAAAAAACAATAATTAAATCTATGACTTAAGACATGTGCATGGGTGCATTCGGAAGAAGAGGGGTGCTAGATAAGCATTTATCCCAATGAGTATTTCTTCTAGCTGTAGGAGATACAAGCATGAGAAGAAAACTGGGCAATGAATTGAGGTTCACATGAATGATTCCAACAGAAGAACTGGAGGAACATCCATGTGGCCAGCCATATGTACTCAAGACAGACTTTGTTGAACTGAGCTGTAAGGTGTGCCAGGGCAGCATCCAAAAGTTCACCAAACAAAACCAAAGTTAAGTGAAGAGCATAAATCCCAGACCCGAGGCTGTATTACTGTTCTTGAAAAATCAATTTCTTATATCCAGTTTGGGTTGTCACATTGAAAAGGCTCGTTGATTTCATGTATAGTGGACCTCTATACAGAGAGGGTGGCAAAACATAATTCACAAAATAATACATAAATTTTGGGGAACGCGGACAACTAAGGGCTCATATTCTTACAGTATTGCTTCACGATTATGGCATAATCTTCGCTGGTTGCTTTCCATGGCTTCTAACACATTAGAAGTTTCAGGTCCTGCTGCTCCCCCAGCCACTATCGATGGGACTGAAGCACTTGGAGTCCAAATCTAGAACCATGTCAGAAAATCAGAAAACCAAACCATAAGATAGCGATAGAAGAGACAAAAGATAGTTGGGACAGAGAGGATACATCCCCTTGTCCTTTCTGTTTTGAAAGGGTGTAAATTCACTTCAAAACTGTTATTGAAACATATTTGTTTTTATGACTCCATCTTTATCTCTTCAACCAAACACGATTTTGTCCCTTTTGTATGTCTCTTTTATCCTAGGACACAAGCCAAGCACAATTTAATAGATGGAAACAAATCAAATCCATCAAACTAACCTTTATGGTGTTATCAATACCACTGGTTGCCACAACACAATCAAATGGGTGACACTGGATGCAGTTCACAACTGTGAGGCAGACGATGAATAAATCAATGATAATTAAGAAGGTACTACTGAATCTAGGCAAAAGCCAAACAGAGTCACATGGAGAAAGAATGCTACCAGCCTCATCTCCAAGAAGCATTTTTATCAATCTACCAGTTTGCTTTTCCCAAATAAACCATCTACCATCATCACTTCCACTGGCCACATAATCACCTGCAAATCAATAGTAAGAAACTAAGAATTGACCAAATGGTATGCTGCCTCTTAACTTGATCTTGCTTGCAACGTTAGAAAAAATCTAGAAAACTGCAAGGTGTGTTAACAATAACTAAGGCATAGTGCTACAGAACACAAAATTCATGCCACAAAAATGGCATGAAATTCATGCCACAAATCATTTCCCTTAAGGCATATCAAACAATCTATGATGCATACAGTGTCCAGATCCATTGCATTGGTGCTGATATGGTGACAGAAAACATTCAATCAGACTATAAAGCATTGTTCAATTTGCCTGATCAGGTTTACATGGTTTGCTTGAAGTATATACTCTGTCCCTCCAAAGTGTCTGTCTTTCTAATTTCCTAGTTTTTATGGCTGGTTGCGATATCCTCCCTCTTTGTGGCCTCATTGACACCTAATGATTGTCCACTTTGAAGAACAGATTTTTCATCATTCCAAATTCCTGTGTACTATTAGTAAGGATTATTTCTTTTTCACATGTCAAAGGCAAGCAAAATGGGGTCCTATGGAAAATGACCAACACTTTCCAAGAAGCCACTTGTACTGGCAGCTGATTCACAGCAGCTGAAGAAACCAAGCATATTACCTGACCCAAGGCTACAGACATTCAGTCAATTAGCATCATAAAATCTACAACTGCATTCCACAAACACCTTAAGAACTCAATGGTCCTCGTTTTCCAGCAAACAACCAGTATACAAACACCTATACAAACACCTTGCCTAACAGAGGAAGACATTCAGTCACTTTAATAGGTTAAAACTACTAAAGATAATCCATTCCAGCTATACCTTACAACTAAGACCTAAATTATCCCAAGTATGCTGCAAAGCAAGAGCCAATGATACATTCAAATTCAAAAAGACTACTAAAGCATATCAATACTCCTCAGCAACACAACAGTCAGGATCAGGAATCTTGATAATGCATCATTTCAATAGAACCTCCTTGAAAAGGCAACAATTGTACAGCACATCTATGGAAGGTATCAAATATCAATAAAAATAAGAATCATGTGAAAACAAATTCCGAACTTTATTAACATCAAGAACTAAAAGCGACCCAAACTGATTTACATCTTAAGTGCTAAGAAAGTATAGGAGATCTATAAGAAACCAACCTCTTTGCCCAAGAAAACTAGCCTGTTTTATATCAGTCCCAACATTACAGTGGCCGACATATCTCTGCTTCATATCAATGACAGTCTCCGGCTGCAATACCAGCTTAGAATAGATCAACTAGCAGAGAGAGAGAGAGAGAAAAATTGCTGAACCAGAGTGAAAAAAGAATGTACATCTGTGAGCATGCACAAGCGTGTAACATGCGTGTGTGCACATGCATGCGTGTGCATTGTGTGCGTGCGTGTGTGAGAGGTAGAGACAGAGAATTGAACAATACAAATAAGTCATCTTATAACATACACTAAACTGCTAGTCGAAACTATATCCAAATTTAGTATTTTCCCCCTTTAGATCTCATCCTTGGGGACACCCAACCAGCCTTTACAAGGTAAACTTTCAAATAGTGGTGATTTTTCCCAAATAGTAACATGCATGAGAGGAAGCCCAAGATTTCAAAAAGAATGAATATTTTGATAAGCAATACATAACTACACACAATATCACTATTTAAGATCATGCTAACCTGATAGGGTGTTCGATCATTTTGTGATGATGAAGGCGACCCACACGAACCATTTGTACAGCTTGAATCTCTAGCTGAATCACCTCTCCTATGTATCCTGAGATTCAAACTTCCATGAAGAATGTTTGGTTCAACATCACGCCCTTCATCACCTGATACTGATGTTTCAAAGTCCAACTCCAGCTCCTCATCATAGTCAGAATCTTCTCTATCAGACCCTGGACCATCATGTGAAGCTTCACTATTTGCCTCTGAGTGATAGAGTATATCACTCAATGACAATGCTCGTCCATTTCGGGTTTCAGACCTTGTTGCCCCGTCATTGTCCTTACTACTTTTTCCAGCTTCAGCTAGACATGCAAATATGCAACAGATGCAGATATAGTCTTGGGAAGAGACACAGTCAATGTTATGAAACACCAAATAAATCAACTAATACAGTTCTCCTTAAGAGGAAAAAATCTAAGATTTAACATTTTGTACAATTCAATTTATCCATTTCTACAACTTTCAAATAACTAAAAGAAGAATTTTGTAATTGCTATATTATAAGATGATTGATCTAGGGCCCAAGATTGCAACTAAAATATGAATTGCCATGGATTGTTATATTCAACACTGACTAGATAAAACAAAGTGGACTTTAAATCCAAATAAAACTGATATTGAGACCTAGAGATAAACAGCATATAATATTATATCTACTAATGTTTAAACACAATATATATATATATATATATATATATATATAAGGCGCAGATGCAATAAACAAATGCATCTACTACTTGTTGAGTTTCCAAGGATGTGGAAAAGGAGAAAGAAAACATTAGGAGATCTAAGGATGTAGAGCACCCAGAGTACACTTCCCTCTCTATATTAGATACATAGCATAGAAATTACACACCCTGGATAGGTATAGTCAGAATCAATTTAATTGATACACTGCCTCAAATAACTTAAGGGCTGAGCAGTAAATAAATCTATATAGTTCTATAGCAACATCTCTCTTCTAATGCTTAACTCGTTTTCTAGCAAGTACATGAGTTAAAAACAAAGAGGTAAAACAATGAGATGACACCTGGAGTTGCACTCACTTTATGCAATTGACAAATACCAATACAGAGTGTTGTTTATAAGTTGTTCCCGCAAAATCAAAGCTTTATATTGGTAAATGCAAATAGAAGTCTATTATGTAGAAGGACAATAAGGTGTTCAACATTCTTTACATGATAAAGTTACTCAGTGTATTACAAAAACTGCTGAATTCTTTATCAAAATGGATTCCTTGTCTGAACAGTTCAATTAAGGGGAAACAACAAAAGCACTAGATATCGCAATATACAAACCTGTAGCAAGATTCTTTCTTATATCCTCCATCAATACTGCTACTTCAGTATTTCCTGGTGCTGAACATTGGGCAGCAATGGAGAATTCTAGAGCTTCCTTATGTTTTCCCAGCTGCAAGAAACTAGGAATAAGGAACTAACCATAACAGAACAATAAATAAATGATATCATCAATTCATTTTCATCGTTATAAATAAATGACATTATCAGCTCATTTTCATCATTGCTCATTTGTTCAGATTCCAAATATTATGCATGCACCAAACAAGTGATAATTGGTAAAACAAAATATTATACATCATGCTTTTATAAACATGATCCAGGATATTTGGTCAGAGTAGAATTAAGATGGCAGCAGGGCCATCAGTCTGGTTCACCAGCGCAATTGACTGAGTAATTGGCAGCAAACCGCATATTTGATGAGACAAAGTGGTGATTCATACAACGAGCTTACCCGTGACAAAGCTTCAGACATATAATAGAGGGCTCTGAAGGACGAACTGTCAATTCTGCGAGCATTAAAACAATCTCTTATGGCCATGTGAACATCGTTTTTCCATTTCCTCTAGAAGATAAAAAAACGCAGTACCTTAGTGATAATCCATGAAAAATAAATGATGCAGAAACAACTTGATGAACAAAATCTTTAAGAGACCTTAAGCAACAAGGCTGCACGAATGCAGAGACATTCATGCCTAAGCGCTGGGCCAATAACACGACCATGGCCATCCAAAACTTCATTGCAGGCTTCAATTCCATAGAAATAACATGTCCCTTCCTCTAAGGCTTTTTCAGCAATTTGAACCAGCTTTCTACACTTCTCAAGCTGTAACAGCCACGTTAGACTGGTCATCAATATATAAATGAAGAACAGCAGGCATGACCCCAGCTCATTAGCATCAAAACAACACATATGCCTACAACAAATATAATTAACAAAGAAACTCACCATAGAAGAACCATTGGTTTTGGAATGACTCTGACGTTTGAATACACAAGATGGTAGCGGTTGTAGCTCTAGCCCATTGAGTGTAGGGGCGAAGGTCATCAATTTTGAAGTATCTCCAATAGTATATCGCACAGCAGTGCCCCCACCTGCAATTCACAACAACTTAAGACATTAACTAATCAACGTATAACCAACTGATAACTAGAATGACAAAGAATCAAGAAATAAAATGACAAACAAAAGATTAATGACAGAAACAGTTCAGCACACAAATCACGACCACCATATATCAAATTGTAGATCATATCTGAAGCTAGCATTGCATTGACTTCAAAATTCACACCAGAAACTTCATACAACATTGTTTATCTGGAGTGTAGACACTACCTTGAGTGTTTACAAAGGAATTCCAACACCAAGTCAAGTTATAAAAATATCACTTAGCAGGTTGAAGAAACAAACTAAACAGGAATAAAGCCAAGCTCACAAGGTGAAGGAGCTTACTGTGATTGACATTCATTAGGTATACATGCTCTCCGCTATAACTTAGGAGAACCTCATCCCCATTTGGACTAAATGTAACATGAGTAAGGTGCAAGCTTGAACGTCCCTGAAAAGAAAAGGAGACCAAGATGGAAGTTAAAAAATACACAAGTGTAACATTATTATAAATTCTAATGACATTTTTTCTTTGAGAATTGAGAGGATAGAATAATTGTAGAAACAAGCCATAAAATAAAAGCAAATTGACAAGAAGATGATATCGGACCAACGAGCATAGTTTACAAGGATTTCAAGAGTTATGCTATGAACTAATTATATCTTCATGATCTAACACAATAATCTAAGGAGATAGGATGAATTGTATCATCTTTTTTCTCCTTCTCCAATAAATAAAAGATGGTGCAGTTCACAATCAGATCAGATAATTAAGTAACAACAAGATAGTTCAGAAATTATGAACTGACACGCTCAGAAAGGTGCATTGGGCAGAAATAGTTAACACAAGGTGGCGGGGACATCCTTTTCCTACAGGAAGTCAGTGGAGGCAGCATCCGTCTATCATATAATCGAGCAAAGGCATCACTGCAAACATTTCAAGAGAAATCAGTTAAGAAACAACATTTATGAAGGGAAAAAATTAGGAAAAATAGAACTCAGATGGCATCAGCTCAGACCTCCCACCAACCAGGAGCAAATGAGGCCGACTGGTACTGATATCACAAGATCTCAGAGCAAGGGTTTGCTTAGGTGGATCTGCTAATGACCTCTTTGCTCCAGACCGCAAGTCAAGCTGTCATCACGTACTAAATGTGAAAAACAATTATGTTCAAATATAGAGGCTTGATGAGGGGAAAATTTTCACAAACAAGCACCCCAGAATCAGAAGGCAAGCAAACAGAGATAAAGTAAACATCATAAATAGTTTTCTGAATGTTTTAACTGCATTAATCAAAAGGTCAAGGGACAAAAATGACCTCTATAACTTGTAAACATAAGCAATATACGTGTTGCTGGCATTCAAGCTAATTAATAGTGGTAACATATTTAAATAACATTGACTAAGGTTTGAACTAAACATATTAAGGTATGTTATTCGGAAATGAAATAGATATTGAGAGGTTCTGAACTTTAACCTAGCTCCACACGCAAGTTAGACAACCTTTTGGTGAGTCATCATTGCCACACTTGACAAAAAGTATACCGTACAACTTAAGCTAATAACCCAGATGCCAACACTACTACATATACATTTAGTGTGCCTCATATGGAAAATGAATGCAAGTATCTTCTTTTTAACTCTCAAATACTGAAAGATGACACCTCTAATGATCATTAATGACAGGACATGGTACTAATGGTAACAACCAATCAAAGACAATCAACACTAAACAAAAAGCATTTCACCACAAAAACAGCATAACTATCCGATCCAAAGTATTGCTATCAAAACTTCAACACAGCAGGAAAACTAAATTCAAGACAGAAGAATTTTCAGCTCTCCTGAAACTAACCAGAATATTGCGACATTCATGGGAAGATCCTGCTGGAGGGCATGAAGCACCCTCCCGAAAATCATGCTGTCTAAGTGTTCCGTCTTCACTTGCACTCCAGACCACGTTGGGGTTTCCAACTTCAACCTGCAAGGGAGGTGAAGGTTGTGATTACTAAAAGGCCAAAGCAATAAGACAAATGGAAAATTTTGCCAAACCTAACAAGCAAAAATATTTGAATTTTGTTTTTCCATGTTCATAAAACAAGCCAAGGACTAGTTTTGGGGGTTCAGAGGGACCCACTGCTGGAGAAAAAAATACATAAGCACACACAGAAAACTAGCCAACTAGGTCATCTGTACAATGAGATCTTACAGCTAATTTTTTCACTCTTCTTGTATGACACTGATACAGTGCTGATGGAGCAATAGAATTATCATCAGGACTCCTTCCACTCAAGCGAGACAAATTAAACAAGCGAACCTGAAATGAGAAAAGGTCAGAGCAAGTTACCAAAATAATTAACTCGAGAATAGAGCTTCAGCTTTAGAAAATTCAATTCATCACAACTTTACTTCTGCATCTCCGGCTCCAGCAACCACAAGCTCATCAGATGTTTCAGGAACAAATTTAGTGCAGAATATATTTGCAGAATGCCCAGTATCTATAGAATGCAAAAGCTTTCGACCAGCGTAGTTCCAAATATTCATCTGCAAAAAAATTGATGCAAGATGAATATCTCTCCTCTTTCAATAAATGAAAATATCTGTGTGTGCCTACAGCAATCAACCTCTCCTTCAGTGCATCAAATTTTTCTTTCAGTGGAGTTTAAAGCTCTAAAGTAACATTACTCATTAGTCACTTTCTACTCTGTCCATTTTCCTCAACCCCATCCCACTTTTTTTAACAGCTAGTTCAACCCAATCATACAACATATGTATTGAGAATCGTAGAGGTCCCTTCTATGAGGTCTGCAATCTTCCAAATCATAGTAAGTTGAAACACAAATTGCAACCAAGCAAAATCTCACACATAACACGAATTCAACTCTTCTTTTTATTAGTCCAAATATTTTTACTGCACGTGAAACACTAAAAAAGAAATCTTCAATAATATAAAGAGGTATCATACCCGTGTGTCATCTGATCCAGAAATCAAGAGCGAACCTTTAGAATTCCAGGCTATCGAATTGACACAACCCTGATGCCCCTGTCAGTGGAGAGAGAGATAGACTTTAAGATAATCAAGCTGTAAAATCTGGAAAAAAAAAATTAGATAACAGATGCTGCATTAGGAAAAATAGCTTTAAACAAGGTGTCCTGCAAATATCATCAATCAATCAACTGGAAAATAGCAATCATCCATTAAAACAGAGGATGCAAATTACAACTGGTAATCATAATTCAGAAGAAATTGATGATCAGTAAGTGTATATTCAGAACAAACACCGTTTTCAGCTACGGTGGTGGACGGAATGACTTGCAAGGAAAAGCCTCCATGCTAACTACCAGTTGGCTAAAAAGAAAAGGATAAAAATAAAATAAAATAAAATCCCATACTAACCTCCAATTCTCTTTCTTGGGAGAGTCTCCGAATCAGTGAGGAATGCATCTGTAAACTGTGATTAACATCCTACAAAAGAAGAAACACATTTGCAATTATACTTACACCCTGTTATGTCTATAATTAAACTTCAAACATTAATTAATAAAAAATACTGTACAATCTTGGCCAAACACCTACAAAAAGCTAGACAATTAACTAAGAAACCGAGAGAGGAAAAATTCGATCGAAGTAACAATTAGGCAAATATTAAGTATGAGAAATAGTGAAGAAGAATTACAGGGCGATGTCTGCTCTCCAACATATTACAGATATTACCATCGTGAAAACCGTAATTATCCATTTGAGGCAGAAACCCTAACTCGATCGAAATCGAAAAACGATAATTGGTCACAGCTACTGCTGTTGTTGTTTGTGCAGAGCCGGTTTGATCGTTACGCGCATGAGGTATGGTGCGGTGTCACAGAAAAGAGGAGAAAGAAACACTTTCATAATATTGTCTACACTTCTTCTCTAATGGAGGGAGGCTAACCGTATGGGAATTTTAAGCAGCTCTGATTTTGGGATGAACGGTGCTGATTGTGCTTAACAAATGGGACCCGATCACCGGATAAATTATACTACAATATTGTCTGAACTCCGTAACAGACCAATAATTTTTAATTTTTAAATGTTAAAAAAATATAAAGAATATAAAAAATATTTTTTATTTTTTATTTTTTATAATCAAGTCAACCCAACAGGAATTCCAAATTTAATGGTTTTGGATACCCAACAGGAATTCCAAATTTAATGGTTTTGGATTTGATGTTCAAACCGAATTATATTGTTTTAGGTTTGATAGTAATTCCATCTTAATAGAGCATTGAATCTCGCTGAGAAGTCAAATTTAAGAGATTTTAGTCCAACGTTAATTTTATACTTAATAGTTTTAGATTTGATAATCATATATTTATTCAATACGCTGCAACAGCTTTTGAAATAAAAAATAAAAAAGACAATGCTTCATACTCCTCTGAACATCTATACTGTAATCCACAATATAAAAATTATATGTCTACAATGTGGCTTTGTTTTATTTTTTTCTCTAAAAAAACATTAAAATTATTCTAAATAATTTTTTTATAAAATATTTCTATTTTTTTATAAATAAAAATATTTAAATTACT